>Ga0116226_10001041_pt1 | contig 24183 bp, 20 predicted proteins | sample S1TSphfallax_FD_89692 | JGI IMG/M metagenome (GOLD analysis project Ga0116226, IMG submission 89692) | Host-associated microbial communities from peat moss isolated from Minnesota, USA - S1T2_Fa - Sphagnum fallax MG | ecosystem: Host-associated > Plants > Peat moss > Unclassified | place: USA... | reverse complement strand
GGCGCTCGACATCGCGCTGACCCATCGGGGCGAACATGCGGGCCAGCCGATCCGCATGTGCGGCGTGCCGGTTCATGCGGCCGACGCCTACCTGCTGCGCCTGATCCGCAGAGGCTTCCGCGTTGCCGTTGCCGAGCAGATGGAGGACCCGAAGACCCGCACCGGAAAGGCACCGATCCGCCGGGAGGTGGTGCGCCTGGTGACACCCGGCACGCTGACCGAGGACGCGCTGCTCGAAGCGGGCCGTCCGAACCTCCTGCTCGCCGTTGTGTTGCACGGCGCGCGGGTCGGCGCCGCGTGGCTCGATGTCTCGACCGGGCTGTTCGAAACCGAGGAGGCGGCGCGCGCCGACCTGCCCGGTCTGCTCGGCCGCCTCGACCCCGCCGAGATCCTGGCGCCGGCCGATCTGCCGCTCGCCGAATGGGAGCGGCGGCGGGCGCCGGGTGCGCCGCCGCCGCCCGCCGCCACGGCCCGCCGCCGCGCGGCCGAGGCGTTCGGCGCGGCGAGCCTCGATGCGTTCGGCAGCTTCTCCGAGGGCGAGGCCGCCGCCGTCGCGTGGGTGCTCGACTATGTCCGGGCAACGCAGGCCGGAAAGCTGCCGCGCCTGTCGCCGCCGGTGCCGCTCGGGCGGGTCGGGCGGATGGAACTGGACGCGGCGACGCGCGCGAGCCTGGAGATCACCCGCGCCCGCGATGGCGGCACCGCACACACGCTGCTCGCCGCCGTGCAGCGCACGACGACGGCGGCCGGCGCGCGCGCGCTGTCGGACTGGCTCGGCGCGCCGCTGACCGATCCGGTCGCGATCGCCGACCGCCAGGATGGCTGGTCATGGATGCTCGCGAACCCGGCCGCGACCGGCGCCATTCGCACGGCATTGCGCGGGGCGCCGGACATGGCCCGTGCGCTCGCCCGCCTCTCGCTCGGCCGGGGCGGTCCGCGCGACCTCGCGGCGCTGCGTGACGGGATGCGCGCCGCCCACGCCTGCGCCGACGCACTGGCCGGGCCGCTGCCCTCGTTCCTCGCTTCCCTGCGTTCGTCCCTGTCGCCCGCGCCGTCGCTCGCCGAGGAACTCGCGCAGGCGCTGGCCGATCCGGCTCCGGTCCGGCCCGACGAGGGGATGCTCGCCGCCGGCTACGACGGGCAACTCGACGCCGAACGTGCGCTACGCGACGACAGCCGGCGGGTGATTGCCGGCCTGCAACTCGACTTCGCGCAACGCTATGGCGTCGCAAGTATCAAGATTCGGCACCACGCACAGCTCGGCTACGTCATCGAGGCACCGGCGGCGGGCGTGGAGAAATTGCGGTCGTTCCCGGACCTCGTGCTGCGTCAGGGCATGGCCAACGGCGCCCGCTTCACCCAGCCCGAACTGTCCGACCTCGACCGTCGCATCAGCGAGGCGGCCGAGCGCGCGGCGGCGCGGGAGCGGGCGATTTTTTCGCTGCTCTGCGCGCGCGCTCTGGCCGAGGCGGACGGGCTGGCCGATTGCGCGAAGGCGCTCGCGGCGCTCGATGTCGCGCAATCCGCCGCGCGGCTGGCCGAAACCGGCACCTGGGTGCGCCCCGTCGTCACCGACGACACCGATTTTGCCGTCGTTGCCGGCCGCCATCCGGTGGTGGAGGCGGCGTTGGCGGGCGTGGCCGCGTTCGTGCCGAACGATATCTCGCTGCCGCCGGATCGGCGGCTGCTGCTGCTGACCGGGCCGAACATGGCCGGCAAATCGACGTTCCTGCGGCAGAACGCGCTGATCGCCATTCTCGCCCAGGCCGGCCTGCCGGTGCCGGCGGCCTCGGCGCGCCTCGGCGCGGTCGATCGCCTGTTCTCGCGCGTCGGCGCGGCCGACGACCTGGCGCGCGGGCGCAGCACATTCATGGTCGAAATGACCGAGACCGCCGCCATCCTGCATCAGGCGGGCCCGCGCAGCCTGGTGGTGGTGGACGAGATCGGGCGCGGCACCGGCACGCTGGATGGGCTGGCAATCGCCTGGGCGGTTCTGGAGGCCCTGCACAATCTTGTGCGATGCCGCGCGATCTTCGCCACCCATTTCCACGAGCTTGCGCAACTGACCGCGGAAATGCCACGGCTTGCCCCGCATACGATGCGCGTGAAGGAGTGGAAACAGGACGTGGTCTTCTTGCACGAGGTTGCACCAGGCGCGGCCGGGCGAAGCTGGGGCGTGCATGTCGCCCGCCTGGCCGGGGTTCCGCCCGCCGTGGTCAAGCGCGCCGGCGTGCTGCTGTCGGCGTTGGAAAAGCGCGCCGGCCGGCTGACCGAGGCGGCCGCCCTGCCGCTGTTCGCCGCCGCCCCGGCCGCACCCGAACCCGAACCGCCGCCACCCGTGCCTCCACCCGAAGACCCGCTGAGGCTCGCGCTCGCGGCGATCGACCCGGATCGTCTGGCGCCCCGCGCCGCGCTCGAAGAACTGTATCGCCTGAAAGCGTTCGTTGCTGTCACCCCACCCGATCCGTCGCTAACATCGCGCTGATGGCCCAACCGACCCCATTTCCGTCCGAACCGCGTGAAGCAGCCGCCTTGCTGCGGCAGACGCTGGCCGACGCCGAGGCGGAGGGCGGGCCGCTGCCGCGCGAGACCGCACTCGGCGTGTTCCGCCGCCACCTCGCGCGAATGCAGACGCATGTGCAGGAGAATTTCGAGGACGGGACGCTGGGCGGCCTGCACGCGGCGCGCCTGCTCGGCGGCTACATGGATGGTCTGCTCTCGACGCTGTACAGCTATGCGCTGATGCTGCACGCCGATGCCTCGGCCGGCGACGAGGTCGGGCGGCTCAGCGTCGTTGCCACCGGCGGCTATGGCCGGCGGGTGCTGGCACCGTTCAGCGACATCGACCTGCTGTTCCTCACGCACACCGCCCCGACTCCGGCGGCGCTGCGGACGATCGAATTCACCCTGTATTTCCTCTGGGATCTCGGGCTCAAGGTCGGCCACGCGACGCGCTCGGTCGCCGATTGCCTGACCGAGGCGAACGGCGACGCCACCGTGCGCACCTCGATGCTGGATGCCCGCCCGATCGCCGGCGACGGCGCATTGTTCGCCGATTTCGCGGAGCGCTTCCGCGCCGCGTGCGAGGCCTCCGGGCCCGCGTCCTATATCGGCGCCAAGCGCGCCGAACGCGACAGCCGCCATCGCCGCTACGGCGACAGCCCATTCGTGGTCGAGCCGAACATCAAGGAAGGCAAGGGCGGCCTGCGCGATCTGCAAACGCTGTATTGGATGGCGCGCTATCTGTTCTGGATCAGGAAGATCACGGAACTGGCCGAGGCCAACGGCCCGGCGCACGGCATCATCACCATGGGCGAGGCCAAGCAGGCGATCCGCTCGTGGGACTTCCTGTGGAGCCTGCGGTTCCATCTGCATTACGTCACGGGGCGCGCCGAGGAGAGGCTCACCTTCGACCTGCAACCGGTGATCGGCGCCCGCATGGGCTATACCCGCCATGGCCGGCAGGACGGCGTCGAGCGGTTCATGCGGCACTATTTCCTGACGGCACGCGAAGTCAGCCGGCTGACGCATGTGATGGAGCCGGCCCTGGTACGAGTCGCCTTCGGCCCGCCGGCGCTGGCCAAGGAAACCGACGGCGAACTGGCCGAGGCCGGCTTCGTGTTGGCGGACGGCCAGTTGCTGTGCGCCAAGGGGCGGGACATCCGCGACAACCCGATCGGGATGCTGCGCATCCTGCAATTCGCCCGCGACCGCCATCTGGAACTGCATCCGCTCGGGATGCGCTCGCTGATCCGCAACGAGCGTCGGGCGGTGTCGCTGCGGCGGGACCCGCGTGCGGCGGAGATGTTTCTCGACCTGCTGTGCGGCCGCGACGCCAACCGCAAGCACGCCGACGGCGCCCGCTGGCTGCAAGTGCTGAACGAAAGCGGCTTTCTCGGCCGCTTCCTGCCTGACTGGGCGCGCATCGTCGGGCAGATGCAGTTCGATACCTACCACATCTTCACCGTCGACGAGCACACGATCGAGGCGGTGCGGGTGCTCAACCTGCTGGAGCGTGGCGAGCTGGCGCAGATCGCGCCGGTCGCCACCGACATGATCAGCCAGTTGCAGTCGCGCCGCGCGCTGTATGTGGCGATGCTGCTGCACGACATCTGCAAGGGCCGGGGTGGCGACCATTCCGAACTCGGCGCTGAACTCGCGCTGGAAGTCGGCCCGAAACTCGGCCTGACCGCCGAGGAAACCGAAACGGTGTCCTGGTTGGTGCTGCATCACCTGCTGCTCAGCCAGTCCGCCTTCAAGCGCGACATCGACGACCCGAAGACCATCCTCGATCTCGCCGACACCATCCAGTCGCCGGAACGGCTGCGGCTCCTGCATGTGCTGACGGTCGCCGACATGCGTGCCGTTTCGCCGAAGGTCTGGAACGGCTGGAAGGCGACGCTGCTGCGCGAGCTGTTCGCCCGCGTCGCCGAAGTGCTGGAAGGCGGCCTCGCCACCACCGAGCGCGACGTGCGCGTCAGCCGGGCCAAAGCCGGCGCCGCTGCCCTGCTCGACGAATGGACGCCGGAGGAGACGGAGAAATATCTCTCCCTCGGCTATGCCGGCTATTGGCTGTCGTTCGATCCCGAGACGCACGCCCGCCACGCCCGCCTGATCCGGGACGCGGAGGCGCGCCATGCGCCGCTGACCGTCGAAACCCAGCCGCTGCCGGCGCGCGCGGTGACGGAAGTGACCGTCTACGCCGCCGACCATGCCGGCCTGTTCAGCCGGATCGCCGGGTCTCTCGCGGTCGCCGGCGCCTCGATCGTCGATGCGCGCATCCACACGCTGACCAATGGGATGGCGCTCGACACGTTCTGGGTGCAGGACGCCGCCGGCGGTGCATTCGACCAGCCCCATCGGCTCGCGCGACTTTATGTTCTGATCGAACAGGCGCTGTCCGGCCGGCTCCGCCTCAGTTCCGAGATCCGCAAGGTCGGTCGCGCGCTGCTGGGCCGGCGGATGCGGGCGATCCATGTGCCGCCGCGCGTGGTGATCGACAACCGCGCCTCCAACACCCACACGGTGCTGGAAGTGAACGGCCGCGACCGCGCCGGGCTGCTGCACGACGTCACCGCCGCGATCAGCGAGCAGGGCCTACAAATCGCCTCCGCCCACGTCACCACGTACGGTGTGCGGGCGGTCGACGTGTTCTATGTCAAGGACGTGTTCGGCCTGAAGGTCGAGAACGAACGCAAGCTCGCGCTGCTCCGCGATGCCCTGCTCGCGGCACTTGCGAGCCCCGAGGAAGCCGCGCCGACGCCAGTTCCGGCCCCGACCAAGCGAAGGCGCTCGGCTGATGCAGCTTAGGTTGCCCGCCGGCCATCAGGCCGGCGCAAGCGTCACGTGCAGTTGCACGCCGGCCTGCTTCTGAAGGTAGCCGATGGCGCCGAACAAGTTGCGCGCCTGAGGATTGCCGCGCGGGCCGAACATGCGGATCAGACTTTTGGGTGGCGCGCCGGTCGCTTCGCCCAGCTTCTCGAAACCCACGGTTGCCTTGATATATTCGCGAAGAACGGCCTTGCCCGTCTCGATGTCTCCGGACAGGAGAAGATCAATTCCTTCGCGCAGAAAGGCCTCGGCGAAGTCCTGATCGCGAGCGATTCGGGTCTGCACCAACTCCCGAAAGTCTCCAGTCAGCGCGATCGACGTCGGTCTTCTCACGGCCCTTGGTCTCTCCTGCGGATCTTGTAGTCCAGCCATAGCGTCTTGGCGGCTTCGATGTCGCGTTGCTGACGTTGCTTGCTCCCGCCGACCAGCAGCACGATCACGGAACCCCCGTCGCGTCCGAAATACATGCGATATCCTGGCCCCCAATCGATCCGGTATTCAAACACCCGCCGCCGACGGACTTGACGTTGGATAAGTTGCCCTCCTCCAGTCGAAGCACAGCAGCGGAGACCTTCGTCCCCGCTGCCGAATCCAGTCTCTCAAACCACCGCACAAACGGGCTACGTCCATCGCCGGAACGATAGTAGAGGATTTGCATCAAGGCGCGGGGTAACGCAAGTGTTACCTCACGTCATAAGCGCCCTAGTGCTGGCCCACACCGTGGGCGCTTCCTGCTCACGCAGACATCGCCTCGACGCGCGGCTCGACGATGCGCGGGGTGGTCTCGTTGATCATCTCGATACGGCCGGTGATCTGTCCGCCGTCCTCGACCTGCAACCGGCGGCAGCGGGCGACGCCGAGCACGCGGCCGGTGGCGCGGACGACGAGATTGCCGCGCGCGGTCAGCGTGCCGTCGATGGTGCCGGCAACCTCGGCGTCTTCCACCTCGACCTCGCCCCGGAACACGCCGCCGGTGGAGATCGCGAGTTCGGTCGCGTGGATCATCGTTGCCTCGACGGTGCCCTCAACAACCAGCCGCTCGGCGTCCTGCACCAGGCCCTGCACGCTGATGCCACGGCCAACGACCAGCGTCCGCCGCTCGGCCGAGTCGCGGCCGATGGAGCGCGTGCCGCTGGCGGCGGAGGGCGACGCAGTGGTCGAACCGCTCGGGGCCGGGCCGCCGGCCGAGGTCGGGCGCGGCGCCGGCGTGCCCGGCGAGGGCGCCGGCTGGGACTGCGGCAGCGGCGAGGACGGCGTGAGGAAACGGGACTGGCTCAAGGGGGTAGCCTCCTTTGTGGCGGCTGGGCGGAACGGGGGAACGCCCACACCGGGGTCGGCGGGGCGGAGCTGTGTGACCGGCGGCTCGGTCCGCGGAAACGGCGCGGGTGGGGCAGGGATCGACTCGGGCACCGCCGGCGGCGGTGTGGCGGGCTTGTTACGCTTGAACACGGGCCCTCCATTGCAGGGAGATGATTCGACTCGCGAAACGGGAATACGGTGGCCTATCACAGACGTCTGCGCGCCGCCACATCGAACAATCGTCACACTACGCGGTTTCCTTCATGCAACAGATGAACCATGGCGGCCGTGCCGAGCACGGGAACGAACAGGTTCAGCAGCGGCACCAGGCTCGCCACCGCCATCAGCGCGCCCTGCGCCAGCACCGAGCCCCGGTTCGACTCGTAGACGGCGGCGGCATGGGCACGGTCCATCCGCCGCATCGCCACCGCCACGAACAGCCCGCGCCCGACCGACCACGCCGTGATCAGCCAGCCCGCCGGGACCGCGATCGGCGCCAGCGGCGGGATCAGCAGCAGCACCAGCATCAGCGCCTGCCATGCCAGCACGCGCAGGCCGAGAGCCGCGCCGTCCCATGCCTGTTGCGCGAACGGGGCCGGACGGGCCGGCGGCAGGTCCGGATAGAAGCGCCGCTCGACCGCCGCCGCGATCCGGTTGGCGAACAGCATGGCGACGACGCTCGCCAGCGGCAGGAACAGATACAGCGCCAGCAGCGCCGCGCCGACACCGCCAAGTAGGCCGGCGAGCCATCCCAGCCAGCCGCCGTCCCGCACCAGCGCGTGACCGCCCCAGACGAGCAGGGCCGCCAGTGCGATGAACCCCGCCAGCGTCCAGGCCACGCTGCGCCAGACCGCGCCGAGGAATACCGGGTCGTCCATCTGCCCGAGGGCCCGCAGCGGCGCCGCGATCATCAGCATGTCTTCACCGTCGATCGTGGGTTGCCAGTAATCGGTTGCCAGTCATCGGTTGCCGGTCTTCGGTTGCCGGTCTTCGGTTGCCGGTCTTCGGTTGCCGGGGTCGGGCCGGAGTGATAGGCGGGCCGGTCACTCGCCCGGAGATCAGCCCCATGTCTTCCGCCCCCGCGCCCCGGTTTGACATCCTGGGCATCGGCAACGCCATCGTCGACGTGCTCGCGCCGGTCGAGGAGCAGTTCATCACCAAACACGAGATGCGCAAAGGCAGCATGACGCTGATCGATGCGGCGCGGGCGGAGGCGATCTATGCCGCCATGCCCCCGGCGCAGGAGACCAGCGGCGGCTGTGCCGCCAACACCTGCGCCGCCGCCGCCGGCCTCGGCGCCCGTGTCGCCTATCTCGGGCGCGTGGCGGCGGACCAGTTGGGCGAGGTCTTCCGCCACGACATCGCCGCCGCCGGCGTGCATTTCCCGACCGAGCCACTGGTCGGCGGCGCGCCGACCGCGCGCTCGATGATCCTGGTCACGCCGGACGGCCAGCGCACGATGAACACGTTTCTGGGAGCCTGTGTGGCCTTCACGGTCGCCCAGGTGGATGCGGCGGTGGTGACAGCCTCGGCCGTGACGTATCTGGAAGGCTACCTTTATGACGACCCGGCGGCGCAGGCCGCGTTCCGTCACGCCGCCGCCATCGCGCACGACGCCGGCCGGAAAGTGGCGCTGACGCTGTCCGATTCTTTTTGCGTCGACCGGCATCGCGCCGCATTTCGCGATCTGGTGCGCAATCACGTCGATATCCTGTTCGCCAACGAGTCCGAGATCTGTGCGCTGTATGAATGCGCCGACCTTGCCGACGCGCTGGCGCAAACCCGCGCGGAAGTGGCACTCGCGGCGATCACGCGCGGCGCTGACGGCAGCGTTGTGCTGCGCGGGGACGAGACGGTGGAGATTGCTGCCGAGCCGACGCGCGTGGTGGACACCACCGGCGCGGGCGACGTGTATGCCGCCGGCTTCCTCGCGGCACTCACGTCCGGTCGCGGTCTGGCCGCCTGCGGCCGCCTCGGCAGCATCGCGGCGGCGGAGATCATCAGCCACTACGGCGCCCGCCTCCAGCGCGACTTGCGCGGCGAACTTGCAGCCCTGGGCTAACGGTTTCGCGATTTGGACTGGCCGGAACTTCATGCCCCGGTCGGGGTTACGTTATGCAACCCGCTGCAAGGTTTCGACCTTGGCAGACGGGAGAAATGGTCGCCGAGCGACCAGTATGCATAACAGGAGACACATCATGCGGACTTCACTTCTCGCAGGTGCTGCGATTCTGGCCATCGCCGCTGTCCCGGCGTTCGCCCAGACCGCATCGCAGATCGAGCACGGCCAGCCCGGCACTCCGGCGATCACCGAGCCGACCGACCAGCCCGGCCAGCCGACCCCGGTGCAGACCAACCCGAACACCGAAACGGGCGCGCAGATCCAGCACGGGACGAGCGGCGCGACTGAGATCGTCGCGCCGAACGAGCAGGAATACAACGCGAAAACGCAGGCTGCCACCGTGCCCGCAATCAATCAGCCCGCGCCCCGGCCGGTCGTTCCGGCCGCTCAGGCGAGTGCGACCGTGCCGATGCCGACCACGTCGCGTGACGACGGATACCCGGGCGGTCACGAGCCGTATTCGGTCGTCGCCTCCAACATCGTTCCCGCCGACACCCGTTCGGACATCGCCCCCCGCCTGCCGACGCCGCCGTTGGGTGACAATGCTTCGCCGGCCGACTTCCTGCGTGATGCGCGCCGTTCGATCTCCATGAAGCACACCGGCCAGGCGCAGGAGGCGCTGGAGCGGGCCGAGACGCGCGTTCTCGACATGTCCAACGGCCAGGCACCCGGCCAGTCCAACGCGGTTCGCAGCATCGCCCGCGCCCGCGACGCGCTGGGGCGTAACGACCTGCACGCCGCCGACATGGCGATCGGCGACGCGATGAAAGCGCTGCCTGGCGCCGCCGCCTAAAATCGGCTTCCCGGGCGGCGCGCTGGTCCGCGCCGCCCGCCAGCCGATTTCGCTCGCAAAGCGGCGGATGATTGACTAAGTGTGCGCCGCAACATGCATGACGGCGCCGGGGTCTCGCCCGGCGCCGTCGTTTGCTTGCGTGAAGACTCCTGCGTTCAGACTCACGTCCACGTTTCGGCGGGCCCCATGGATATCCGTAATATCGCGATCATCGCCCACGTCGACCACGGCAAGACCACGCTGGTCGATCAGCTTTTGAAGCAATCCGGCGCCTACCGGGAGCATCAGGCGGTGGTCGAGCGCGCGCTCGACCGCAACGACCTGGAACGCGAGCGCGGCATCACCATCCTGGCCAAGTGCGCGAGCGTGGTGTGGAAAGACACCCGCATCAACATCGTCGACACGCCCGGCCACGCCGATTTCGGCGGCGAGGTGGAGCGCATCCTGAACATGGTCGATGGCGCGCTGGTGCTGGTCGACGCCGCCGAGGGTGTGCTGCCGCAAACGAAATTCGTCGTCGGCAAGGCGCTCGCGCGCGGCCTGCGGCCGATCGTCGTGGTCAACAAGATCGACCGCCAGGACGCCCGGCCCGACGAGGTCCACGAGGAAATCTTCGACCTGTTCGCGGCGCTCGGCGCCAACGACGACCAGCTCGATTTTCCGATGCTGTATGCGTCGGGCCGGCAGGGCTGGGCCACCGAGACGCTCGACGGGGCGCGGAAAGATCTATCGCCGCTGTTCGACCTCGTGCTGCGCCACGTGGCAGCGCCGAAGCTCGATGCCAACGCGCCGTTCGCGATGGTCGCCTCGATCCTCGAATACGACAACTATCTCGGCCGCGTGCTGACCGGGCGCGTCGAGCAGGGGCGGGCACGGCTGAACATGCCGGTGAAGGTGCTGCGCCAGGACGGCTCCGTCGTCGAAACCGGCCGCCTGACCAAGCTGCTCGGGTTCCGTGGCCTCGATCGCGTGACCGTCGAGGAAGCCGAAGCCGGCGACATCGTCGCCGTGGCCGGCCTGTCCGAGGCAACGATTCCGGATACCGTCGGCGCGCCCGAGATCACCGGGCCGCTCGTCGCCATTCCGGTCGATCCGCCGACGCTCGCGATGACCTTCCGCGTCAACGACGGGCCGCTCGGCGGCCGCGAGGGCAAGAAGGTCACGTCGCGCCAGATTCGCGACCGCCTGCTGCGCGAGGCCGAGGGCAACGTCGCCATCAGGATCACCGAGAGCCAGGAAAGCGAGGCCTTCGAGGTGGCAGGGCGCGGCGAACTGCAACTCGGCGTGCTGATCGAGCAGATGCGTCGCGAGGGCTTCGAACTCACCATCGGCCGCCCCCGTGTCCTCACCCGCATCAACGAGGAGACGCGCGAGCGCGAGGAGCCGATGGAGGAAGTGCTGATCGACGTCGACGAACCCTATTCGGGCGTCGTCGTCGAGAAGGTCAGCCGCCGCAAAGGCGAATTGCAGGACATGCGCCCGTCCGGCGGCGGCAAGGTTCGCCTGACCTTCAAGATGCCGAGCCGGGGCCTGATCGGCTATCACGGCGAATTCCTGACGGACACGCGCGGCACCGGCGTGATGAACCGCCTGTTCGCCGGCTACGGCCCATGGAAAGGCACGCTCGAAGGCCGCCGCAACGGCTCGCTGATCTCGACCGAGAACGGCGAGGCGATCCACTACGCGCTGTTCTACATCCAGGAACGCGGCACGCTGTTCGTCAATCCGGGCGACAAGGTCTATGTCGGCCTGATCCTCGGCGAGCACTCGCGGGAATCGGACCTTGAAGTGAATCCCATCAAGGAAAAGAAGCTCACGAACATCCGCGCCGCCGGCAAAGACGACGCGATGCTGCTGATCCCGCCGCGCCGGATGAGCCTGGAACAGGCGATCGCGTATATCGAGGACGACGAACTCGTCGAAGTCACACCGAGCGCGGTGCGCCTGCGCAAGCGCTACCTCGATCCGCACGAGCGCAAGCGCTTCGAACGTCGCGAGGCCGACGCGACGGCGTAGACCTACCGCCCGCGCCGCCTGCCTCGGCCGCCTTTCATCTTGCTCGGGTCGTAGCCGCCGCCCCCCGGCCCGAGCGGCTGCGGCGTGCGGTTGCGGCTCGGTCGTAGCAGGGCGGAGGCGACCGGCGGCGGTTCCAGCCCCAGTTCCAGCGCCTCCAGCCGCTTGATCTCGTCGCGCAGCCGTGCCGCTTCCTCGAACTCCAGGTTGGAGGCGGCGACGCGCATCCGCTTGCCGAGGTCGGTAATGCTGGCGCGCAAATCCTTGCCGACGAACTCTTTCGCGCTGCTGTCGGCGATCGGCGCCACCGTCACGTAGTCCTGTTCGTAGACGCTCTCCAGCACGTGGCCGATCTGCTTGCGGACGGACTGCGGGGTGATCCCGTGCGCCTCGTTCCAGGCGCGCTGCTTGTTGCGCCGCCGCTCGGTCTCCTCGATGGCGAAGCGCAGGCTTTTCGTCATCGTGTCGGCGTACAGGATGACCCGCCCGTCGATGTTGCGCGCGGCCCGCCCGATCGTCTGCACCAGCGAGGTCTGTGACCGGAGAAACCCCTCCTTGTCGGCGTCGAGGATCGCGACCAGCGAGCATTCGGGGATGTCCAGCCCCTCGCGCAGCAGGTTGATGCCGACCAGCACGTCGAATACGCCGACGCGCAGGTCGCGGATGATTTCGATGCGTTCCAGCGTGTCGATGTCGGAGTGCAGGTAGCGCACCTTCACGCCGTGCTCGCCAAGATATTCGGTCAGGTCCTCGGCCATCCGCTTGGTCAGCACCGTCACCAGCACGCGCCCGCCGTTGCCGGTGACAATGCGGATTTCCGCGAGCAGATCGTCCACCTGCCGCTCCACCGGGCGCACGTCCGTCACCGGGTCGATCAACCCGGTCGGGCGGATCACCTGTTCGGCGAACACGCCGGCGGTGCGTTCCATTTCCCACGGCCCCGGCGTGGCGCTGACGAAGATCGTCACCGGGCGGAACCGCTCCCATTCCTCGAACTTCAGCGGCCGGTTGTCGATGCAGGACGGCAGCCGGAAGCCGAATTCCGCCAGGATCGACTTGCGCGCCTGGTCGCCGCGCTGCATTCCGCCGATCTGCGGCACCGTGACATGGCTTTCGTCGACGATCAGCAGCGCGTTCTCGGGCAGGTATTCGAACAGCGTCGGCGGCGGCTCGCCGGCGTTGCGGCCCGACAGATACCGCGAGTAATTCTCGATGCTTTTGCAGGAGCCGGTGGTCTCCATCATCTCGATGTCGAAGGTCGTGCGCTGCTGCAACCGCTCGACTTCCAGCAGCTTGCCCTCGGCGGTCAACTCCGCCAGCCGGCCCTGCAACTCCACCTTGATGTCGCGGATCGCCTGCGTCAGCGTCGGGCGCGGCGTGACATAGTGGCTGTTGGCATAGACGGTGATGCTATCGAGCGTCGCCGCGACCTCGCCGGTCAGCGGGTCGAACTCGCTGATGCTTTCTATGTCGTCGCCGAACAGCGTGACGCGCCACGCGCGATCCTCGTAGTGGCTGGGGTAGATGTCCACCGTCTCGCCGCGCAACCGGAACGTGCCGCGCTGGAACGCCGCGTCGTTGCGGCGATATTGCAGTTCAACCAGCGCTTTTGCCAGCCGGTCGCGATCGATCTTGCCGCCGACTTCAAGCTTGACGACCATCTTCGCGTAGGTCTCGACCGAGCCGATGCCGTAGATGCAGGACACCGAGGCGACGATGACGACATCGTTGCGTTCCAGCAGCGCCTGCGTCGCCGCGTGGCGCATCCGGTCGATCTGCTCGTTGATCTGCGCGTCCTTCTCGATATACGTGTCGGTGCGCGGGACGTACGCTTCCGGCTGATAATAGTCGTAGTAGCTGACGAAATACTCGACGGCGTTGTCTGGGAAGAACGACTTCATCTCCCCATACAACTGGGCCGCCAGGGTCTTGTTCGGCGCGAGAATCAGCGTCGGCTTCTGCACCGCCTCGATCACCTTGGCCATCGTGAACGTCTTGCCGGAGCCGGTGACGCCCAGCAGCACCTGGTCGCGCTCGCCCGCCGCGATTCCCGCTACCAGGTCGCGGATCGCGGTCGGCTGGTCGCCGGCCGGCTCGTATTCGCTGACGACACGCAAGCGTTTCGTCGGCGGGCGGGGCGGCTGCCGCTGCGGCTGGAACAGCATCGGCGGCGGGCGATTCAGGACCTGGGACATGCCCATTCAAATGGCGCTGCCGGCGGGGCAAGTCCAGCGCGAAACCGCTTGACACCGAAGCCCCGGATATGGGGCCCTGTCGCCTGTCAGGGACGGAAACCAATGCTGAGCACCGATCAGGTCGCCGCCTACCACCGGGACGGTTTTGTTTATGTCGAGAACGCGCTGAGCCCGGAATGGCTCGCCCGCGTCCGCGCCTGGGTGGACGACTGCGTCGCCCGCGCCAGGGGCGTCACCGCCAGCAACGAGGTCTACGACCTCGAGGACAGCCACACGCCGGAGGCACCGCGCGTGCGGCGCATCAAGGACCCGGTCTCGCGCGACCCGCTGTTCTGGGACGTGGTGCGCAACCCCGGCATCACCGAACCGCTGACACAGTTGCTCGGGCCGGACATCCGCCTGTTCGGCAGCAAGCTGAACATGAAGGCCGCCGGCTACGGCGCCGCCGTCGAGTGGCACCAGGACTGGGCCTTCTACCCGCATACGAACGACGACGTCCTGGCCATCGGCATCATGCTCGACGATGTGGCCGAGGAGAACGGGCCCTTGCTGGTGCTGCCCGGCAGTCACACCGGCCCGGTGCTCGACCATCACAACGACGAGGGGTTTTTCGTCGGCGGCATCGAGAACGTGGAAAAAAAGCTCGACCTGTCGAAAGCGGTGCCGATCCACGGCCGCGCCGGCGGGATGAGCGTGCATCATGTCCGCACCATCCACGGCTCGGCGCCGAACCTGTCCGGCAAGCCCCGCCGCATCCTGTTCTACGAAATCGCCGCCGCCGACGCCTGGCCGCTGTGGTCGGAGGTGACGACGACGAAATACCGCAATCAGGCGCATTTCCAGGACCTGATGATCGCCGGCGAGCACACCAACTCGCCCCGCCTCGCGCCCGTCCCGGTGCGGATGCCGGCCGCCTGGAAGGGCGGCAAGGTCGACAGCATCTTCGCCGCCCAGACCGTCGGCAAGGCCCGCTATTTCGGCGCGATCAAGGAGCCGGCGCGGGCGATGTAGCGGCGCCGACTCGCCCGGCCGTCGTAAGCTGGCGGCGTGCTCAAGCGGCGGCGAACGTTAGGCGGCTACCAGATATGGACGGATGTCTGGGTGCGCTCCGGCTGGCGGGTGCAGCTTCGCACCGTCACCGGCGCCGTGCGCCTGCTCGATCCTCGGCGCCGGGTCGCCGCGACCGGCCCGCTGGCGGACTGCCTCGCCGCCGCCCGCGCGATGGCCCCGAGCGCGGGGCGGGACCGCGCTGTCATCCTGCTGCACGGGCTGGGCCAGGGCCGCTTCGTGATGCGCCGGATGGAGCGGACACTCGGGACCGCCGGCTGGGCGGTCGCCAATGTCGGCTACCCGAGCTTGCGCCGGCCGCTGGAGGACCACGCGGCGGCGGTGCGTCAGGTCGCCCGCGCCCTGCATGACGACGGCGCCGGCGCGGTCGCGCTGGTCGGCCACAGCCTGGGCGGCCTGATCGCGCTGACAGCTGCGTCCCACGCGGCGGCGGACGGGTGGCCGCTCGGCCGCATCGTGCTGATCGGCTCGCCGGCACGCGGCTCCGCCATCGCCGACCGGATGAAGAACTTCGCACCGTTCCGCCTGCTCGCCGGCGACTGCGGGCAGGCCGTGACCCCGGCGGAGGCGGCCAAGATCCCGGTTCCGGCAGCCGAGATAGCCGTCATCGCCGGCGGCAACGGCAGGGGCGGCTACAATCCCTTCCTCAAGGGCGACAACGACGGCGTCGTGACCGTCGCGGAAACCCGCCTGCCGGGCGCGGAAGCCGATTTCCTGCTGCTGCCCGCCGTCCACACCATGCTACCCAGGCGCCGGGCGGCAGCGGCGGCGACGTTGCGCTTCCTCGAAACCGGCCGCCTCGGCGCCTGAGACAGACCGCATCGGAGGCCCCCGCCATGGCGTCGTCGCTGTCGCTGCTCGCCTCCCGCCGGCTCGGCCCGCTCTGCGCGGCGCAGGCGTGCGGCGCGTTCAACGACAATCTGGCCAAGAACGCGATGGTCGTGCTCGCCATCTTCCAGCTCGGCAGCGGCGGTACCGGCCTGTCGGCGCTGGCCGGCGCGCTGTTCATCGCGCCCTACGCGCTGCTGTCGGCGACCGCCGGGCAACTCGCCGACCGCTACGACAAATCGCGCCTGATCCGCATCATGAAGCTCGCCGAGATCGCGCTGATGCTTGTCGCCGGCGCCGGCTTCCTGACCGGGAGCGTGCCGCTGCTGCTCGCCGTCCTGTTCGGCCTCGGCGTGCAGGCAACGATGTTCGGGCCGCTGAAATACGGCATCCTGCCCGACCATCTGGCGGACGACGAACTGGTCGCCGGCAACGGGCTGGTCGAGGCCTCGACCTTCCTCGCCATCCTCGCCGGCACGATCGCCGGCAGCGCGCTGGTGCTGCTGCCGGGCGGCACGTTCATCGTCAGCGCCGCCGGGCTGGCCGTCTCGGCGCTGGGGCTGGTCGCCGCCCTCGGCATTCCGCGCGCCCCCGCCGCCGACGCCTCGCTGCGGATCGGCTGGAACATTTTCCGCGAGACGGGTCTGGTCATGCGACAGGCGTCGGGCAACCGCCCGGTGTGGCTTTCGATCCTGGCGCTGAGCTGGTTCTGGGCGATGGGCGGCACGCTGCTGACCGAATTTCCCGCCGTCGTGCGCGACGCGCTGGGTGCCGACGGTCACGTCGTCTCGCTGCTGCTCGGCGTGTTCTCCGTCGGCGTCGGCGTCGGCTCGCTGCTGTGCGCCCGGCTGCTGCACGGCGAGATCAGCGCCCGCCACGTTCCGTTCGCAGCCCTTGGCCTGACGCTGTTCATGCTGGATTTCGGCGCCACCACGCAGGCCGCCGGCGGGGCGCATCTGGTCAGCGTCGATGCGGTGCTGGCCTCGCCGATCGGCTGGCGCATTCTCGGCGACCTTTTCCTACTCGCGGCCTGCGGCGGCCTCTATTCGGTGCCGCTGTTCGCGATCTTGCAGGAGTTTTCCGCGCCGTCGCACCGCGCCCGCATGGTCGCCGCCAACAACGTCGCCAACGCGCTGCTGATGGTTGCCGCCGCCGCCATGGTGGCGGGCCTGGCTGCCGCCGACATTCCGTCGCCGCGTGTGCTGGAAGGGGCGGCGGTCGCCAATTTCCTCGTCGCACTGGTGATCGCGCGGGTGCTGCTGCGCATCGCCCGGTCGCGCGCGCCTGGGGCGAAACTCGAAGTCCCGTCAGGCTGACAGCGCCAGCAGGGCGACGCCGACCGCCGCTTCCTCCGATCGCGCCGGCACGCAGTCGACGCCGAGGATGCGCGCGCAGCGCGGTCCACGTGGCATTGCGCGCACCGCCGCCGACGCTGCGCACCTGCCGAAGCCTTGGCGCACCCAGTTCCGCCAGCCGCGCGTATGCCAGCGCCTCGATGCGGGCGATCCCTTCCAGCAGTCCGTGCAGGAACGCCGCGTCGTCCGCGGGGCGGGGGGTTTCGCGGGGCGCGTATGCCGGATCGGCGATCGGGAACCGCTCGCCCGGGGCGGGGAGGGGGTAATAATCGAATCCGCTGTCCCGAGCCGGGTCGATCGCGGCACTGAGTCGTACGAGGTCATCCGCGCCGAAATGCCGCGCCAGCGCCCCGCCGCCGCTGTTGGAAGCGCCGCCGGCCAGCCACTGCCCGCGCAGCCGGTGGCTGTAGATGCCGAACTGCGGCGCAAACACCGCCTTGTCCGACAGCAGCTTGATCGTCAGCGTCGAGCCGAGCGAGGTGACGCCCGCGCCGGCCTCCGCGGCGCCGGTCGCCAGGAACGCGGCGCAGCCGTCGGTGGTCCCGGCGACGATTTGGGTCGCGCGCGGCAGGCCGAAGCGCGTGGCCGCTTCCTCCATGATCGGCGCCACCACCGTTCCCGGTTCGACGACGGCCGGCAGCACGGCGCGGCGGACGCCGACATCGGCAAACCAGGCCGGCCAGCATCTCGCGATTGGGTCGTAGCCGGTCTTCAGCGCGTTATTCTCGTCGGTCACGGCAAACCGCCCGCACAGTCGCCCTGCGATCCAGTCGGCCTGATGCAGCACATGCGCGACGCCGAGCGCGGTTTGCATGACCAGCAGCTTGGCGAGTGGGGAGGTGGCGCCGTGCGCCGCGCTCTCCGCCGGCGCGAATGCGGCCACTCGCCGGACCATCGCCGGGTCGGCCGGGTCGTTGTAGAGGCTCGCCGGCCCGACCGGCACGCCGGCCAGATCGACGGGCAGCACGGTGCCGGACGTGCCATCGACCGCGACCGCCCGCACCCGGGACAGGTCGGCGCCGGAGCGCAGGCCGTCGAGCGCCTGCGTCACCGCCAGCCACCACGCCTCCGGCGCGCGGCGCAGATCGGCGGGCAGCGGCGCCGCGCCCCAGGCGAGCGGCGCGCCAGCCGAGTCGACCAGGGCCGCGCGAACGCCGGAGGTGCCGACATCGATCCCGATCGCGACGCCCGCGCTCACGCCAACTCCGTGAAGGAGAGTTCGCGCGGGATGAAAAAGAAGCAGTTCACGTAGGGGTCGGAGTAGTCCGTGCTGGCCGGCGAGGGGCTGGCGCGTTGCATGGTTGCGCGGTCGAACGAAGCGAACGGGCGCAGCGCGTCGTCGACGACGAAGTGGCAGGCGTAATCGAGCGCGTCCATGAACGCCGGGACTGCGTAGGTGCAGCCGGCGCGATGCCGCTCCTCCAGCTCCACCGAGACGATCGGGCGCTGCGTGCGCAGCAGCTCGATGCCGCCGCGCAGCACCTCGTATTCGGCGCCTTCGGCGTCGAGCTTGACGCTCGTCACATTGCGCAGACCGAGCGCGTCGAGCGTCGTCACCGGCACCTCCATCTCCTCGACGGCGATGATTTCAGGATGGCGGTCGCGCATGGCCGCGAAATCCTTGGCGACGGAGGCCCATTGCCAGATCCGGTCGCCGCCTTCCAGCACCGGCACGGCGAGCCGCATCCGCCCCGGCCGGTCGGAGAGCGCCGCGTCGACGGTGCGCACCTGCAACCCACCCGCCTCGGCGCGTGCCGTAAGCGTCGCCATCGCCCACGGCAGCGGCTCGACCGCGACGAGATCGAGGCCGGGAAGATCGGCCATCGCGAACAGGAAGTCGCCGACATGCGCGCCGATATCGACGAACGTCCCGGGCCGCGCCAGCCGCCGATGCATCAGCAGTTCCTGGTTGAGCGCGATATCTGCCCTATTAGCTCCGCTCATGCGCAGGATTGTAGGCGGCGGGGAGTGGTGGCTGAAACGTTGCCCGCCTGTGCGCCTCGATCCCTCATCGGTCGTCGTCCGCTCTGCCTGCCAACCGGGACAGCGCCCTTCGGGCATCGACCGCCAAGCCGGGCAACTCGTGGCGAGCCGCATTCCATAGCACGTCCAGGCTGGTCCGATCGTACGCGTGCCTCAGCCGATTGCCCATCCCGCGAATGTCACCCCATGGCTGATCGGGCATCAGTTCTTCCGCGCGCGCACCCAGCCTGTGCGCTGCTTCGCATACCCGCTCCAGGCAGCGCTCCACGGCATCGCGGACCAAGCCGCTCGCGGCAAAGCCGGCCCGGTCCAGACCGGCCAGATAGGTCTCGATGCGCTCGGCGTTTTCGATGATATCGGCCAAGCTCTCGGCGGGATCGTGCCTAGAAGGCACGCAAGCGATCCCGTTCGATGTTCGCCCGCAGGCGCGGCTTCTCGACCGGTTCCGGCAACAGATCCACCGGGCGGCCGACCAGTTCGGCGAGTCGGCGCTCCAGCGCACCCAGCGCGAACAGCCCGATCCTTGCGTCAGGGTCCAGTTCCGCGGCCAGATCGACGTCGCTTTCGGCCTCGGCGTCTCCCCGGGCGACCGAGCCGAACAGCGACAGATGCCGGATGCCGGCGCGGCGCAACTCAGCCTCGTTCGCGCGCAAGGTGACGATCACGCGGTCGGCCAGTTCGGACGTGGTCGTCGTGCTCATCGCCGCAATTCTACCCCACCCGCTTCCCCACCGCCGCCGCGAAATCCTGGGTGCTGGCGGTGCCGCCCATGTCGCGGGTCTTTGCCCCGTCCACGTTGATCGCCGCGTCGATCGCACTCCGCAACTTCGTCGCGAGATCGAGCCGTCCGACATGCTCCAGCATCAGCCCCGCCGCCAGCATCACCGCGACCGGGTTGGCGATGCCCTTTCCGGCGATGTCGGGGGCCGAGCCATGCACCGCCTCGAAGATCGCGGCGTCGCTGCCGATATTGGCGCCGGGGGCGAAACCCAGCCCGCCGACCAGACCGGCCATTTCGTCCGACAGGATATCGCCGAACAGGTTCGTCGTCACGATCACGTCGTACTGCCACGGGTTCAGCACCAGTTGCATCGCGCACGCATCGACGATGCGGTCGTCGCTCGCGATCCGCCCCTCGTACTGCTTCGCCACCTGCTGCGCCGTCTCCAGGAAAATGCCGGTCAGCGCCTTCAGCACGTTGGCCTTGTGGACGATCGTGACCTTCTTCCGCCCATTCTGCGCCGCGTAGTTGAACGCATACTCGGCGATCCGCCGGGACCCCGCGCGGGTGTTCACACCCGACGAAATCGCCACCGCGTGCGTGTCGTCGCCGATCGGGATGTAGTGCTCGAACGCGACGTACAGCCCCTCCAGATTCTCCCGCACCAGCACGATGTCGATGTTCTCGTAGCGCCCGCCCGGCGCGATCGTGCGCACCGGCCGGACGTTGGCATACAAGCCGAACGTCTCGCGCAGCCGGACATTGACCGAGCGGAACCCGCCACCCACCGGCGTCGTCAGCGGCCCCTTCAGCGCGAGGCTGGTCCGCTTGATGCTGGCCAGCGTCGCCGCCGGCAGCGGGTCGCCGCCCGCCTCGATTCCGGCCATCCCGCCCTGCTGCACGTCCCAGACGAACGGCGCCCCCAGCTTGGTGAGCACATCCGTGGTCACCGCCATGATCTCGGGGCCGATCCCGTCGCCGGGGATCAGCGTCGCCTCGATCTGCCCGCCGGTTGCCTGCGCCATTCCCGTCTTCCCCACACCTGAGCGTGAATCGATAACCCGCCGGGATGCCGGGTGCCAGCCCAATCCCGGCGCCGCGACCGGCGGACCCCGTAGATAAATTCGCCGCCCTGGCCTATCTCAGCGCCCATGACCGACACGCCGCTCGACCATATCCGCAACTTCGCGATCATCGCCCATATCGACCACGGGAAATCCACCCTGGCCGACCGGCTGATCCAGTCCACCGGCGGCCTGTCCGACCGGGAGATGACCAACCAGGTCCTCGACAGCATGGAACTGGAACGTGAACGCGGCATCACCATCAAGGCGCAGACCGTCCGGCTGACCTACAAGGCGAGGAACGGGCAGGTCTACGAACTGAACCTGATGGACACGCCGGGCCACGTCGACTTCGCCTACGAGGTGTCCCGGAGTCTGGCCGCCTGCGAGGGGTCGCTCCTGGTCGTCGATGCCTCCCAGGGCGTCGAAGCCCAGACCCTTGCCAACGTCTACCAGGCGATCGAGGCCGGCCACGAGATCGTTCCGGTCCTGAACAAGATCGACCTGCCCGCCGCCGAGCCGGACCGGGTGAAGCAGCAGATCGAGGACGTGATCGGGCTCGACGCCTCCGATGCCGTGATGATCAGCGCCAAGACGGGGCTGAATATCGAGGGCGTGCTGGAAGCCCTCGTGCATCGGCTGCCCCCGCCGAAGGGCGACGCCGTGGCGCCGCTGACCGCGCTGCTGGTCGATAGCTGGTACGACCAGTATCTCGGCGTCGTCATCCTCGTGCGCGTCAAGGACGGAAGGCTCAAGCGCGGCCAGCGCATCCGCATGATGGCGAAAGGCTCCGTCCACACCGTCGACCAGGTCGGCGTGTTCACCCCCCGGATGATCCCGACCGACGATCTCGGGCCGGGCGAAATGGGCTACATCACCGCCGCGATCAAGACCGTCGCCGACTGCAATGTCGGCGACACCATCACCGACGACCGCACACCCGCCACGCAGGCACTGCCCGGCTTCAAGCCGTCGATCCCGGTGGTCTGGTGCGGGCTCTATCCGGTCGATGCCGACGACTTCGAGAAGCTGCGCGACAGCCTAGGCAAGCTGCGCCTGAACGACGCCTCGTTCCACTACGAGCCGGAGACGTCGGCGGCGCTCGGTTTCGGATTCCGCTGTGGCTTCCTCGGCCTTCTGCATCTGGAGATCATCCAGGAACGCCTGTCGCGCGAATTCGACCTCGACCTGATCGCGACCGCGCCCTCGGTCGTCTATCGCGTGCATCGCACCAACGGCACGATGGAGGAACTGCACAACCCCGCCGACATGCCGGACCCGAGCGTGATCGACCATATCGAGGAACCGTGGATCAAGGCGACGATCATGGTGCCGGACGAGTATCTCGGTTCGATCCTGACCCTGTGCAGCGAGCGGCGCGGCCAGCAGGCGGACCTGACCTATGTCGGCAACCGCGCAATGGCGGTCTACCGCCTGCCGTTGAACGAAGTCGTGTTCGATTTCTACGACCGGCTGAAATCGGTCAGTCGCGGCTACGCCAGCTTCGACTATCAGATGGACGGGTATGCCGAGAGCGAACTCGTCCGCATCTCCATCCTCGTCAACGGCGATCCGGTGGACGCGCTGTCGTTCATCGCGCACAGGTCGGCGGCGGAAGCGCGCGGCCGCTCGATCTGCGGGAAGCTGAAGGACCTGATCCCCAAACAGCTCTTCAAGATCGCCATCCAGGCCGCCATCGGCAGCCGCGTGATCGCCCGCGAAACGATTTCCGCGATGAGCAAGGACGTGACCGCCAAGTGCTACGGCGGCGACATCAGCCGCAAGCGCAAACTTCTGGACAAGCAGAAGGAAGGCAAGAAGCGGATGCGCCAGTTCGGAAAGGTCGAGATCCCGCAAAGCGCCTTCCTGGCCGCGCTGAAGATGGACGCTTAGGGCCGACCAGCGAGGCGCCATGCGCCGGGCCGCACGGCGCATGGACTTTTTCAACCCGTCGCCCGCCGCCGCTTGCGGCCATGCGAAAAACTCGTATCATTGCTGAACTGGATCGCCAACGACGTAATGACGCTGCACGTCGGAACGAAGAAGAAACGGTGGGCTCTGCCGGTCGATTTTATACTTCTGGATGCTCCAGGCTGCTTTCGCGACGATGCTTCCGCCAGCCACCGGATCAATAAGGAGGGGACCAGAATGGGTCATATCATGGGCGACTGGGACAGCCATATCGGCTCCCTGTTCGACATCTTCAATCAGCGATTTGCCGCGCCGCAGTCAAAGGACGAAGCGCTCTACGGCGGCATCAGTGAAATGGTCGCGTTGCAGCGCGAGTTCAAGATTTTCCAGAAAGGCCGTCCGTTCGTCGAGAGCGCGCGGCTGCTCGGCCTTGGCGGCCTGTCGAACAATCTGGTGAAAAATCTCTGGTTCAAGCTGCTGGCCGATCTGTCGTCCTACGAGTCGGATACGGCCGGCCAGAACGGCGACGAGCGGATCGTCAATGCGCTGATCAGCAATCTTGAAGCGTCAAAGCCGCTGCCGTGCGTGCTGACCAGCCACGATTCGCGGGCCAAGGACGGCCGCAAGGTGATCGTGACAAGCCCGAGCCAGCCGATCCATTACATCGAGGCGCCGCATATAACGATCTCGCTGCCGATGCGGCCGAAAGGCTCCAAGGCACCAGCGGCGAAGGCGCCCCCGAAGAAGAAGAAATAGCGCCGGCCTCCCGGGGATGCGCCGCCCTGCTCAAGCCGGAGCGGCGCCGTCCGCTCTCGCGTCGCTGCACGCCGGGATCGCGGCTTACTACACCGGCACGCTCACGCGCTTCGGCGCAACGCCGCTCGGCGTCGACTGGTCGTGCGAACCGACACAGCAGATGCGTTTCGTGCAACTGCTGAAGCTCTGCGACCTGTCGGTGCCGGTGTCGCTCGACGATGTCGGCTGCGGCTACGGTGCGCTGCTCGCCTTTCTGCACGCCCGCCACCCCGCGAGCGTGGTCGACTATCTTGGCATCGACCTGTCGGCCGCGATGGTCCGCCGGGCACGCCGGCTGTGGCGAGGCACGCCCGCCGCGCGGTTCGTCCTCGGGCACGCCAGCCCCCGCGTTGCGGATTACAGTGTCGCCAGCGGCATCTTCAACGTCCAGCTCGAACAGCCGCGCGCGGACTGGGAACTCTTTATCGCCGACACGCTCGACCACATGCACGCGGCCAGCGTGCGCGGCTTCGCCGTCAACTTCATCCAGGCGCCGCCGCCGGGGCAGACGGTTCGGCGCGGCCTCTATGCAACCGACCCCGCGCGCTGGGCCGACCATTGCGCCCGCCGGTTCGGCGCCGTCACCGAGGTGATCGAGGGGTACGGACTACGCGAGTTTAGCCTCCTGGTCCGTCCGCGTGGCGCCGCCGACGATGTCGGGCATCAGCCGCGCCCGCGCCTCGTCCAGTAGCCGGGCATAGACGC
>Ga0116226_10001040_pt1 | contig 24185 bp, 21 predicted proteins | sample S1TSphfallax_FD_89692 | JGI IMG/M metagenome (GOLD analysis project Ga0116226, IMG submission 89692) | Host-associated microbial communities from peat moss isolated from Minnesota, USA - S1T2_Fa - Sphagnum fallax MG | ecosystem: Host-associated > Plants > Peat moss > Unclassified | place: USA... | reverse complement strand
TGCGCCGTTCGAGCGAGGTTCTCAATGAGATTACACTTGGTACTGGGGGGGATTTTATGTTTGGTAGCGGTTTCTTGCTTCGCAGAAAACGAGCCGGTCACACCTGATTTCACAGGTCGGTGGATTACCTACGATGTTGTCGGTTATTCAGAAATTTCAGAGGGAGTTAAAGAGGCAAAGCGACTGCTTGGTAAAGTGTTGATCATATCGAAAAATAGAATTGACTTTGATGGTGAGAGCTGCAAGCCAAATAATGGATTTTCTGTCGGGATGGTTGATGCGGTCACCAAATTTACTCACTATTACGGAAAATTTTATCTTCCGGACTTGGGTTTGCAGGAAAGGGCGATGCTGCTTGAAAGTGATAATTGCATGCCTATTTTTAAATTAAGCGACCATATTGTTATATTTGGACGAAATGGTGTAATTCTCCGGGCATATAAATAATATTTTTTTACCAAAAAATTATGGTGCAAGATATTTTTCTGAAAATCGTCGGCATCGACGGCGAATCCCATGATTCTGGCCACAAGAACGAAATTGAGATTCTGGAGTGGAGCTGGGGAGTCTCACAGCAGTCCAGCATGCACTCCGGCTCAGGCGGCGGTGCCGGCAAGGCCACGGTTCGCGATCTCGCGTTCCTGCACCATGTCGACCGCGCCAGTCCCAACCTGATGAAGTACTGCCTGAGCGGCAAGCACATTCCTGAGGCGACGCTCACTGTGCGCAAGGCTGGCGGCAGTCCGCTCGAGTTTCTCAAGCTCACCATGAACGACGTGATCGTCTCGGGGGTGCAACCGTTCGGCAGTAACGATGACAGCGGCATTCGTGAGCTGGTCCACCTGTCATTCGCGAAGGTGAGGCAGGAATACACCGTGCAGAATGCACAGGGTGGCAGCGCTGGGGCTGTCACGGCTGGATTCGATATCAAGGCGAATCGAGAAACGTAAGTTCGTCACGCTCGCCACCCTCGGCGTCGAATGCATCGCCGCCATGCCGGTCACGACGGTGCGCTTCCTGGGTGTGTTTCTGGCATATCCGACGGCAGTACCCAATACAGATCTGCAAACACACTCGCCACGGTTCGACATAGCCGATCCCGACGATTACATCGTCGCCTACCAAACCACCCGGCAGCGCTGGCAGCATATCTCGGAGATTCGCGAGCGTTACAGCTACCGAGTATTGGTCGCAGCCGCCTATTTGACTCAGACCGGGTTTAGCTTAAAATGCGCCGGCGCTGCGGTCGGCCCGGCTCGTTGCGACGAGGCAGGGTCAGCGGGCGGGGGGCGCCTGACGTTCACGGGTGAAGTAGAGTGCCGTGCCTTCCGCGCGGATGCGATCCCATACCACGCGTTTTTCCTCTTCGCTGAAAAAAACCCAATTCGAGACTTCCATCGCGGTGCGCCCGCACCCTTGACAGATTTCGTCGAAAAGCGTCGAGCAGATGCCGATGCAGGGGCTGTCGGGGAGGTCGTTGAGGCTAGCCATAAGGTCCGAATCGGTGAACACAAGGTGTTATCTTAACCGATCATGGCAGGGTTTTCGCGCGCTGGCGTGGCTGGCGGCGCCAGCACACCGCCTCGGCAAGGCCTGGGCAAGCAGGGCGGGCGCCTTGTATAAATCGTGCGACGGGCCTGAAAATCTTTTTTGAGGTCGCGCCGTTTGGTGGTAGTTTCTGACTTTTCGAGATATCTGTGCGGCGCGGTAGTGTGCCGGGCCAGGCTGGCCGGTGCGGGCCGCGCGCCTATTAGGAGATCGGGATGGATAAATTGAGTCGGCAAGGCGTGCGCTTGCTTGCGATGGTGGCTGCCGTGGGCACGGCAACCTTGATGTCGGCCTCGCCGGCACAGGCCGCAGGCGGCACGCTGAATGTTTACAACTGGTCGGATTACATCGCGAAAGACACGATACCGAACTTCGAAAAACAGACCGGCATCAAAGTCCGTTACGACAACTACGATAGCGACGACACGCTGCAGGCCAAGCTGCTGACCGGTAATTCCGGCTATGACATCGTGGTCCCGACCAGTAATTACGCGGGCAAGCAGATTGCCGCCGGTATTTTCGCGCCGCTCGACAAATCCAAGATTCCGAATCAGAAGTATCTCGACCCGCAACTGATGGCCCTGGTGGCCGGTGCCGATCCGGGTAACAAGTTTGTCGATCCCTGGGCCTACGGCACCACGGGTCTCGGCTACAACGTGACCAAGGTGCAGCAGTTGCTGGGTAAATCGGTGCCGCTCGATAATTGGGACGTGTTGTTCAAACCCGAGCTGATCTCCAAGCTTAAGGGCTGCGGCGTCTCGGTGCTGGATGCGCCCGATCAGGTGTTCGCCGCCACGCTGCACTATATCGGCCGCGATCCGAACAGCTCGAACCCGGCTGACTATCAAGCCGCGCTCGAAACCCTGAAAAAGATCCGTCCGTATATCACCGAATTCAATTCCTCTGGCTATATCAATGATCTGGCCGGCGGCGACATCTGCTTTGCCTACGGCTTCTCGGGCGACGTGGTGATTGCCAAGCATCGCGCGCTGGATGCGAAGAAGCCATTCAAGGTCGAATACTACATTCCGAAGGGCGGCGCCCCGGTCTGGTTTGACGTGATGGCGATCCCCAAAGACGCTAAGAACAAGGAGGCGGCGATGCAGTGGATCAACTACATCGAAACGCCGCAGGTGCACGCCGCGATCACCAATGAAGTGTACTATCCGAGCGTCAATCAGGAGTCGCGCAAGTACGTGGACAAGGATGTCGCCAACGATCCGGCGGTCTATCCGCCAGCCGACGTGGTCAAGACCCTGTTCTTGTTGAAGCCGTTGTCGCCGGAAATCCTGCGGCTTGAAACGCGGCTGTGGACCGAATTCAAGACCGGTCACTAAGGTGTATCGCGCGAGTCGGCCCCATGCGGCCGGCTGCGCGCATGTACTGGGCGTATTCGCGAAGCCCCCGGGTCCCCGGGGGCTTTGTTCGTGTTGATAAGGAAGCATTGCCAGACCATGAGTGAGCCGTTGAAAGTCCCGGGCCGCGACGCAGCGACGCCGGCATCGGGAAGCCGCGCGACGCCGGAAGATCGTGCGAACCACTTTGTCCAAGTGGTGAATGTCGTCAAGAAATTCGGCGACACGGTGGCAGTCCAGAATGTGGACCTGACCGTGAAGAAGGGCGAATTATTTGCCCTGCTGGGTAGCTCGGGCTGCGGCAAGTCGACCCTGCTGCGCATGCTGGCTGGCTTCGAGACGGTGACGTCGGGCCAGATCCTGATCGACGGCGAAGATCTGGCGACTTTGCCGCCGTATCGGCGCCCGGTCAATATGATGTTCCAGTCGTATGCCTTATTTCCGCATATGACGGTGGAAGCCAACGTGGCGTTTGGCTTGAAGCAGGAAGGCTGTCCCAAGGCCGAACTGCGCGAACGCGTGGCAGCCGCGCTGGAGCTGGTACAGATGTCGCGCTTTGCCAAGCGCAAACCGCATCAATTGTCGGGTGGCCAGCAACAGCGCGTGGCGCTGGCGCGCAGCCTGGTGAAGCGCCCCAAGCTGCTGCTGCTGGACGAACCGATGTCGGCCCTCGACAAGCAGATCCGCCAGCGCACCCAGGTCGAACTGGTGAATATTCTGGATCAGGTCGACGTCACCTGCATCATGGTCACACACGATCAGGAAGAGGCGATGACGATGGCGGACCGGATCGCTGTGATGAGCGAAGGCCAGATTGTTCAGATCGGCTCGCCGCACGAAGTCTACGAATTTCCGAATAGCCGTTTTTCGGCGGAATTCATCGGCTCGACCAATCTGTTCGAAGGCCGTACCGTCGAGGACGAGCCCGATCACGTTTATATCGAAAGCCCCGATCTATCCAAGCGGCTGTATATCAGCCACGGCATTACCGGGCCGCTGGGGATGGAGGTCAGTGTCTCCATCCGGCCTGAACGCGTCTCGATTGCGCGCGGCCAGCCCGATCAGGATGTCAATTGGGCCCAGGGCGTCGTCACGCATATCGCCTATATGGGCAGCTACTCGCTCTACCACGTGCGTCTGCCGTCGGGTAAGACCGTGGTGGCCAACGTGTCCAGTCTGGCCCTGTCCGAAATGGGTGCCCCCGAGTTCGACGAAACGGTATCGGTGAGTTGGAAGTCCAGCTCCGCGGTGGTACTGACGCAATGATGGCGAAACTGCTCAAAGCGCTGCGCCCCTCAGGGCGCTCCCTCGTCATCGGCGGCCCCTATCTGTGGCTGCTGCTGTTTTTCTTTGTGCCGTTCCTGCTGGTGGTGAAGATCAGTTTCGCCGATCAGCAGATGGGGATTCCGCCCTATACGGATCTGGTGCAATTGAAGGACGGCGTGGCGGATTTCACGCTATATCTGACGCACTATGCGTTTTTGCTATCGGATAGCCTGTATTTTGCGGCCTATCTGAGTTCGATCAAGATCGCCGCGATCTCGACCCTACTATGCCTGTTGATCGGCTATCCGATGGCCTATTACATAGCGCGCTCGAACCCGGCCATCCGCAATCTGCTGATGATGGGCGTGATGCTGCCGTTCTGGACCTCTTTTCTGATCCGCGTTTACGCTTGGATCGGCATCCTCAAGAACAACGGTCTGCTAAACAATGCCTTGATCTCGATGGGGCTGATCCATACGCCGATCGAGCTGTATCACACCAATATCGCGGTCTATATCGGCATGGTCTATTCCTACCTGCCGTTTTTGGTGATGCCGCTCTACGCGCATCTGGTGAAAATGGACGTCAGCCTGCTGGAAGCGGCTTACGATCTGGGAGCCAAACCCTGGAAAACTTTCGTCCAGGTAACCTTGCCGCTGTCCAAGAACGGCATCATTGCCGGGTGCTTGCTGGTGTTTATCCCGTCGGTCGGCGAATACGTGATCCCCGAACTATTGGGCGGGGCCGATACGCTGATGATAGGGCGCGTGATGTGGGATGAGTTTTTCAGCAACGCCGACTGGCCGATGGCGTCGGCCGTGACCTGCGCGATGGTCCTGTTGTTGCTGGTACCGATGGTGCTGTTCCAGTATTTCCAGACCAAGCAGATGGATGAGACGCGATGATCAAGCCCAACCGTGGATTGCAGATCACGATGCTGGGCATCGGCTTTCTGTTTCTTTATATCCCCATCATCAGTCTGGTGGTCTACTCGTTCAACGCTTCGCAATTGGTGACGGTGTGGAGCGGCTTCTCGTTCAAATGGTATGCCGCGCTGCTGCAGGACGATGAGCTGATCGATGCCGCCATCCTGTCGCTGAAGGTGGCTTTGCTGACCGCCTTTGCCTCGGTGGTGATCGGCACCTGGGCCGGCTTCGTGCTGGCGCGCATGGGCCGCTTTCGCGGCGTCACCTTGTTCAATGGCCTGATCAGCGCACCGCTGGTGATCCCGGAAGTGATTCAAGGCATCTCGCTGCTGCTGCTCTTTGTCGAAATGGGCAAGCTGTTGGGGTGGCCCAGCGAGCGCGGTCTGGTGACGATCTGGATCGGCCACGTGATGTTATGCGTGTCGTATGTGGCAATCGTGATTCAGTCGCGTCTGCGCGGAATCAATCCTTCGCTGGAGGAAGCCGCGCTCGATTTGGGCGCGACGCCGTTGCGTACCTTCTTCTGGGTCACGCTGCCGCTGATTTCGCAGGCGCTGGTATCGGGCTGGCTGCTGTCATTCACGCTCTCGATCGACGATGTGGTGACTTCCGCCTTTCTATCCGGACCCGGATCGACCACGCTGCCGCTGGTGGTGTTCTCGCGCGTGCGCCTGGGCCTGAACCCGGAAATGAACGCGCTGGCGACGCTGTTCATTTCGGTGGTGACGGTCGGCGTGGTGGTGGCCAACCATGTGATGCAATCGGCCGAGCGCAAGCGCATCGCGCTGGCCGCTTAGCGCTTAGCGCCTGCGGCGGCGCGATACTGGGGCCTAGGCAATCAGGCTTGGTTGCGTTGCCGCTGGGCGTAATTCAGGTGGGCTTCACAGCTGGCCAGATCGAGGTTGGACCCAGCCAGCAAGATACCCACCCGCTTGCCGGCCAGGGTCTCCTGCAACGGCCCCATAAAGGCCGCCAAAGGGGCCGCGCAGGCTGGCTCGACCGCCAGCTTCAATTGTTCGTACAAAGTCAGCATGGCCTGCCGCAAGGCGTCATCGCTGACCGTCACGATCCGTTCCAGATGGCGCCGGCACAGCGCAAAGCTGTATTCCTCGATGTGCGGCGCAATCAGGCTGTCGGCGATGGTATGCCGCGTGCTCATGCGGATCGGATGATCGGCGGCGAAACTGCGGCTCATGGCGTCGGCACCCTCCGGCTCGACCCCGAAGACCCGGCAGCGCGGATTGGCCAACCGCAGGGCCGCGCCCACGCCGGCCGCCAGCCCGCCACCGCCAACCGGCAGGATCACGGCTTCCAGATCGGGCACTTGTGTGACCCATTCATAGCCCAGCGTGGCATTACCCAACACCGTGCGATACCCATTGAAGGGATGCACAAAGTAACGGCCTTCTTCCGCCTCGATATTGCGCACGATGCCGAACGCGTGCATATCGTCCTCGGCCATCACGACGCTGGCACCATAACGCTTGCAGAGCGCGATCTGCGCCGGGTTGGAGCGTCGCAGCACGACCACCTTGGCGCCAATGCCCAGGCGCGCTGCCGCATACGCCACGGCCGCTGCATGGTTGCCGCCGCTGACGCACGTGACCCCCGCATTGCGTTGGGCGTCGCTCAAGGCCAGCAGATGGCAAAACGCCAGTCTGACCCGGAATGTCCCGCTGGCCTGCAGCACTTCGAATTTGAAGTTGAGCGCACCGCGGGCCGGGACGCCCTCGTGCTGATCGAATACCGGGGTGCGGTTGACCCAGGGCGCGAGCGCGATATGCTGCGCCGCGATGTCGTCGAGGTTGGGGACGCGCTCGCCTTCGATGATGCTCTCGCCATGGATGGCCGTCGGCTGGCTGCTCATGCGGCGGCGTCGGACATGCTGTGTATCAGTTTGCGGAGAAAGGACTCACCCGCACGCAACTGCTCAAGGCTGACGAATTCGTTGGCCTTGTGCGCTTGCGCAATATCGCCCGGGCCGCACACGACGCTGGGTACTCCGGCGGCCTGGAACAAGCCGGCTTCGGTGCCATAGGCCACCTTGCGGCGATCCTGATCAGCGGTCAGCGCGCGCACCAACTGCGTAATGGCGGCTTGCTCGGTCGCGTCGAAGGATGGCGCTGCGGCAATACGGTTGAATTCGATGCCGGCTTCGGCATAGACCTTGCGCATCGCGGGTTCGAGCTGAACGCGCGCATAACGTTCGACCTCGCTGAAAATGCCTTCCGGGTCTATCCCTGGCAGATTGCGGAACTCGAAGGTGAATTCGCACAGCGCCGGTACGGTATTCAACGCGATACCGCCGCTGATGAGACCGGTGGACGCGGTGCTGAAAGGCACGTCGAAGGCCTCGTCGAAAGGACCTTGGCTTTGCATGCGATCGGCCAGATCGCGGATATGACAGATCAGACGCGCTGCGTATTCGATTGCATTGACCCCTTGCGGCGTCAATGAAGAATGGGCGGCATGACCGCGCACGCAGCACTTGTACGCATTGATGCCTTTGTGCGCGATGATGGGGCGCATGCTGGTCGGTTCGCCGACGATGCAACCATCCAGGCGGATGCCGCGCTGTTTCAGGTCGGCGATCATATAAGGCGCGCCGACGCAGCCGACTTCTTCGTCGAAGGACAGGGCGAAATGCAGGGGGCGCTTGAGCGCCGCGCGCTGCATGTCCGGTAACAAGGCCAGGGTGGTCGCGATAAAGCCTTTCATGTCGCAGGCGCCACGGCCGTATAACTTGCCGTCTTGGATCCGGACCTTGAAGGGATCGCTGTCCCAGTTCTGGCCATTGACAGGGACCACGTCGGTATGACCGGACAACGCAATCCCGCCATCCGTGCTGCCGTCTTGCGCCGGCACGGTGGCGAACAAGTTGGCTTTGCGCCCGGCAGGGTCATAGGTAAGCACGGGGTCGAGACCGGCATGCTTGAGGTGATCGCGTACGGTCTCGATCAGGTTCAGGTTGGATTCGCGGCTGGTGGTGTCGAATCCGATCAGGGTTTCAATCCAAGGCAGTGCAACGGGCGCCGGGTGAGCTGACGCGGCTGTGGCCTCGTGCACTGCAGGTTCGGCTAGATCTGACATGAAGACACTCCGGGCTATAGGGCTGGAATTTGCCTCCAAATCATATATCAAATCGTTGGTCCCGACCGAACCCGCGGTGCGGCAGACGCGCTGATCGCACTACGACAGCACGTCCGCCGCAAGACAAATTGGTAGCGCGGCGCGAAACCTGGCGCTGAAGCCCGAACTCAACGCGCGCCGCTTGCGCCACCGGCCTTGGCCGGCGCACCCAAGGCGCGCATCACGTCCTTCAGGGTCGAGACACGCACCGCGAGATCGGGACTGCGTGTTTCGATACGCAATTTATCCTGGCCGGCCAGCTTGATATGTTTGTTGCGTTGCACCATTTCAATAATGCGCATGCCGTCTATCGGCGGCTGTGGTACGAACTGCAGTGAGATCAGGGTTTCCGACGCATCGATCTTGCTGATGCCTAGCGGTTTGGCCGCCAGGCGCAGCCGGTGCGTTTCGAGCAAGGCCTGCGCCTGTGGTGCCAGCTTGCCGAAGCGATCTATCAATTCCTCGTGGATGTCGTCGATGGCCTCGGCGCTTTCACAGTTGGCCAGCCGCTTGTAGAGCGACAGCCGCTCCTGCACGTCGGCGCAGTAGTCGGACGGTAGTATCGCCGGCATATGGAGGTTGATTTCCGTGGTGGCGGACAGCGGGGAGATCAAGTCCGGTTCATGCCCGGCCTTGAGCGCCTTGACCGCGTCGTTCAGCATATCGGTGTAAAGCTGGAAGCCGATCTCGTGGATTTCGCCCGATTGTTTGTCGCCCAGCACTTCGCCAGCACCGCGGATTTCCAGATCGTGCATGGCCAGATAGAAACCCGAGCCGAGTTCCTCCATTTGCTGGATGGCCTCAAGGCGGCGTCCAGCCTGACGCGTCAGCGCTTGCGGATCGTGTACCAGCAAATACGCATAGGCTTGGTGATGCGACCGGCCGACCCGGCCGCGCAACTGATGCAACTGCGCCAAACCGAATTTGTCGGCACGGTGGATCAGGATGGTATTGGCGCTCGGCACATCGATACCGGTTTCGATAATGGTGGTGCACAACAACACGTTGGCGCGCTGACCGACGAAATCGCGCATCACACGTTCCAGCTCGCGTTCGTGCATCTGACCATGGGCCACCGCAATCCGGGCCTCGGGCACCAGTGCCTCGAGCATGGCGCGGCGGTTTTCTATGGTCTCGACTTCGTTATGCAGGAAGTAGACCTGGCCGCCGCGCTTCAATTCGCGCAGCATCGCTTCGCGGATCACGCTGTCGTCTTCGCGCCGCACGAAGGTTTTGATGGCCAGACGCTTTTGCGGTGCGGTGGCGATCACCGAGAATTCGCGCAGACCTTCCAGCGCGAGGCCAAGCGTGCGCGGAATCGGCGTGGCCGTCAGGGTCAGGATGTCGACTTCGGCGCGCAGGGCCTTCAAGGCTTCTTTCTGGCGCACGCCAAAGCGATGTTCCTCGTCGATGATGACGAGGCCCAGGCGTTTGAACTGCACTTCGGACGATAGCAGCTTGTGGGTGCCGATCACGATGTCCAACGTGCCTTCGTTGATCTGCTTGATCGACGCGTTGATTTCCTTGGTGCTCTTGAAACGCGACATCTCGGCGATCCGCACCGGCCAGTCGGAAAAGCGGTCGGAGAAGGTATTGAAATGCTGCTCGGCCAGCAGCGTGGTGGGGGACAGAATCGCCACCTGCTTGCCGCCCATCACCGCGATAAAGGCGGCACGCAAGGCGACTTCCGTCTTGCCGAAACCGACGTCGCCGCAGACCAGCCGGTCCATGGGCCGGCCCGACGTCATGTCGCCGATCACGGCGGCAATGGCCGCGGCCTGATCGGGTGTTTCCTCGAAGCCAAAGCTTTCGGCAAAGCGGTCGTAATCGCGCGGCGACAATTGGAAGGCGTGGCCTTCGCGCGCAGCGCGGCGCGCATACAGATTGAGCAGTTCGGCCGCGGTATCGCGGATCTGCTGGGCAGCGCGCCGCTTGGCTTTTTCCCATTGCCCGGAGCCCAAGGCATGCAGCGGTGCGGTATCGGGATCAGCGCCGCTATAACGCGAAATCACATGCAGTTGCGCGACCGGCACATAGAGCTTGCTGCCGCCAGCGTATTCCAGATGCAGCAACTCGGTTTCGCCTTCGCCCAGATCCATTGTGATCAGACCGAGGTAACGGCCTATGCCATGTTGGCTATGCACCACCGGATCGTTGATTTTGAGCTCGGACAGGTCGCGCACCATGGCGTCGACGTTGCTGGCTTGTTCCTGCCGGCGGCGCTGGTTGCGCTTGACCAGCGCACCATACAGCTCGGTTTCAGTGATGATCGCCAACTGCTCGCCGGGCAGGGCAAAGCCATTGGCAATACCGGCCACGCCCAAGGAGAAGCTGGCCGATGTGGTAGCGAAATCTTCGAACGATTCGCAGGCGGCCGGTTTCAGACTATGGTCGTGCAGCCATTGCAGGATGGTTTCGCGGCGTCCGGCCGATTCGGCCACCAGCAACACCTTGTACGCGGTACGCCCGAGAAAGGCCCGCAGCGCCTCGGCCGGATCGTCGGCATGGCGATCAACCGACAGGTTGGGCAGGGGCGTGGCCCAGCCGCCCGCCGGGATGGCCGGCAGCGCAATGCGCGCGAACGGCTTGGCCAGCGTGAAGAAATCTTCGTCGCTGAGAAACAGGGCTTGCGGTTCGAGTATCGGCCGTTCGCGGTCGGACGACATGAAGTTGTAGCGCTGGCGCGTGTCGGCCGTAAAGCGGCGTATCGCCGTATCCAGATCGCCGCTGAGGATCAGATGCGTGCCTTCGGGCAGATAATGGAACAGCGTGGCCGTATCGTCGAAAAAGAGCGGCAGGTAGTACTCGATACCTGCGGCCGGCACGCCGTTGCCGATGTCTTTATAGACCGAGGCGCGGCTCGGATCGCCTTCGAAGGTTTCGCGCCAGCGGCTGCGCGCGGCGCTACGGGCGGGTTCGTCGAAGGGGAATTCGCGCCCCGGCAGCAGGCGTACGGCCGGCACCGGATACAGGCTGCGCTGGGTATCGGGATCGAAGGCGCGGATGGTTTCGACCTGGTCGTCGAACAGGTCGATCCGATAGGGTAGGGGCGAGCCCATGGGATACAGATCGATCAGGCCGCCACGGACGCAATATTCGCCCGGGCGTACCACCTGGCTGACGTGTTCATAGCCGGCCAGGGTCAATTGCGACTTGAGCTTGGCTTCGTCAAGCTTGTCGCCCTGCGCGAACGAGAAGGTGTAGGCGGCCAGATAGGCCGCAGGCGGCATGCGGTACAGCGCCGTGGTGGCCGGCACCAGCAGGATATCGCAGCGGCCTTCGCCGAGGTCGTGCAAGGTGGCCAGACGCTCGGACACCAGATCCTGATGGGGCGAGAAGGTGTCGTAGGGCAGGGTTTCCCAATCCGGCAGCAGACGCACGCGGGCCTGCGGGGCAAAGTAGCCGAGCTCCTGCTGCAGGCGTTGGGCGTCGGACGGATTGGCACAGATCACGGCCAGCACCGGCACCCGTTCGCGATAGGCCGCGAAATAGCGTGCGATCAATAGCGCATCGGCCGAGCCGTGCGAGCCGTCGAAAGCATAGCGCTGCGCCGCCTTGGCCAGCGCGAGCGGCAGAGGTGAATTCGGCTGAGTTGCGGTACTGCCGCTGCTGAGTTCTGACATAGAGACCTGGTTATAAAGCGTCTGCCCATCCCGTGGCACCCGTCCGGCGGGGCATGGCCGGCGGTTTGCCCCAGTATTGCTGCACCGGAAACAGGCTGCGAGCGGCGCAACGGGCACGCGGCCCGCCGAGCGCCGCAACCCTTTTCGCGCGCGTAAAGAGCGTTATTATAGAATCCGTCTTTGACTTTCACCCACCGAGCGTGTGATTACGCGCTGCGGCCACTTTCCAAGTCTTTATTTAGGTTTCCAAGTCGCGTGAATGCTTTCTCGCCTCCCGCCCGGCTATTTGCCGTGATTCCCTGCGCCGGCACCGGTACCCGCGCCGGCGCACCGCTCCCCAAACAATACAAAACCGTCGCCGGTCACAACCTGCTGCATTACACGCTGGCCGCCTTCGATGCCTGCTCTGAACTGACGCAGACACTGGTGGTACTGGCGCCGGATGACTCGCACTTCGATCCGCGCCGGTTCAGCGGCCTGCGCTATGCCGTGCGCCGTTGCGGCGGGGCGACCCGCAGCGACACGGTGCTGAACGGCTTGCGCGCGCTGGCCGAATTTGGCGCGCGCGACCACGACTGGGTGTTGGTGCACGATGCGGCCCGCGCCGGCATCACGCCGGTCCTGATCCGCGCCTTGATCGCCGAGGTGCGCGAGGACGCGGTTGGCGGTATTGTGGCCCTGCCGCTGGCCGACACCCTGAAACGCGCCGCGAGCGACGATTTGTTCTCGGCCGCGCCCGAGGGCGATGGAACGTCCGCAGCCAAAACCATCACGCGCATAGGCCGGACCGAATCGCGTGACGGCCTGTGGCTGGCTCAAACGCCGCAGATGTTCCGCCTGGGTTTGCTGCGCGACGCGCTGGAGCGTGCCCGCAAGGAGGGTGTGCCGGTGACCGACGAAGCCAGCGCGGTCGAGCGCCTCGGCCACCAACCGCGTCTGGTGCAGGGCAACCTGCGCAACTTCAAGGTGACCTATCCAGAAGACTTTGAGCTGGCCGAGGCCATGCTGAGCAAACCGGCGGCGTCCTGAACGCGCGCTGGCATTGTAGACAACAAGCGCCTGCGACAATCGGACGCGGGCTGCAGTCGACACCCCATTGATGAGATCACACCATGGATTTTCGAGTAGGACAAGGTTATGACATACATGCACTGGTGCCCGGACGGCCGCTGATTATCGGCGGTGTGACGATACCTTACGAACGCGGCCTGCTGGGGCATTCGGATGCGGATGTGCTGTTGCATGCCATTACCGATGCAGTGTTAGGTGCAGCCGGGCTGGGCGATATCGGGCGTCATTTCCCCGATACCGATCCGGACTTTGCCGGTGCCAACAGCCGCGTGTTGCTGCGCGAAGCGATGGCGCGCGTGGGCAAAGCGGGGTACACACTGGTCAACGTCGACAGCACGGTGATCGCCCAAGCGCCCAAGCTGGCCCCGCATATTGCCGCGATGCGCGCAAACATCGCGCTGGATCTCGCCTTGCCGGAACACGCCGTCAATGTGAAAGCCAAGACCAATGAAAAACTCGGTTATCTCGGCCGCGGTGAGGGGATTGAAGCTCAGGCCATCGTGCTGTTGCAAGCCAGCACCTGACACGCCATCCAGCACGCTATCACGGCGCACCCGCCAGGCGTGTCAGCCGTGGCGGGCCGCAGGAAACGACATCGACACCTCCAGGCCGGGGCCCGGCGTCCGGTTGACGAGCTTGACCGTACCGCGCTGACGCGTCACAAGACGCTGCACGATGGCCATGCCCAGACCGGTGCCGTCGGCCTTGGTACGTGCCGCATCGACCCGGTAGAAAGGACGCATGACCAGCTCGAGCTGGTCTTCGGGTATGCCGTTGCCAGCGTCCGACACGCTCAGTTCAACCTTTTGCGCACCGGCTACCGTCCGTATCGTGACGTGTGCGCGGCCATCGACGCTACGGCCGTACTTGCGCGAGTTCTCCAGCAGATTGCCGAGTATGCGCCGAATATCGGTGGGGTCGGCCTCAATCACCGCGCGCGGGTCGAGCTCCGTGGTGATCTGCAAGCCATCTTCGCCATCCAGCCGCCCGGCGATCTCGCGGGCCAGCGCCGACAAATCGACGGTTTCGGTCGGGCGCTGTACCGGACGCGCGTAATCGAGGAAGCGGCCGATAATCTGGTCCATTTGCTCGATATCGTCGACCATCGCTGCCTTGGTATCTTCGTCGGCCGGACTCATCTCGGTTTCCAGCCGCAGGCGCGCGAGCGGCGTGCGCAGATCATGCGAAATACCGGCCAGCATCAGTGCGCGGTCGGCTTCCAACTGTGCCAGCGCCCCGACCATCTGATTGAAACTGCGATTGGTTTCGGCAGCCACCCCCATGCCGCGCTCTGGCAGCGGATCGGGCGCCTGGCCGGAGCCAACCCGGCGCGCCGCATTGGCGAGCCGGCTGAAGGGCCGGTTGACGAGACTACTGATAAACGCGGCGCCCAGCAGCGACAAGGCCAGCGCGAAGGTACCCCAGCCCACCCATTGCAGGCCGCTGACGGTATCGAGCTGGTCATGATTGAGGGCCACCCAGTAATCGTCGTCGTCGATCTTGAAGCTGATCCAGACGCCGGGGTTGCCATTGACTGAAGCCGCGATCACGGTGTCTTGGCCCAAGCGCGCGCGCACATCATGCTCGATCAGCGCGGTTACCGACTCATCAGGTTGCAACTGGAATTTATCGGTGACTTCGCGCGGATAGACGCGCACGCCTTCATTGCTTTCCAGATCTTGCAACAGGGCGCGGCGCAGGTCCGGATCCGAGTACAGCAAAGCGGTGCGCGTCAATTTGACGACGCTGATCAATTGCAAAGCCACGCGCTCAGCGCGCGGCTCCCGTTCGATCACACGAAAACTCTGGAACCACGCGGCGAGACTGACCGATATCAGCAGCGCGATCAGAATGAAGGTGCGCCAGAACAACCCACCGAAAACCAGGGTCAGCAGCCGGCGATTGATCAGCATGCGCGGTGACGAGACAGAATAAGGCAAGCCAAACAGCGGCCTTAGGCCGCGCCGTCCGGAATGAAAACGTAACCAAGGCCCCAGACGGTCTGGATAAAGCGCGGGCTACCCGGATCCGGCTCGATCAGCTTGCGCAGGCGCGAGATCTGCACGTCCAGGCTCCGATCAAACACCTCGTATTCGCGGCCGCGCGCAAGCTCCATCAGCTTTTCGCGTGACAGCGGCTGACGTGGGTGACGCGCAAACACCTTGAGCACCGAGAACTCGCCCGTGGTCAGCGAGATTTCCTGGCCGCTTTTGGTCAGGGTACGGGTCGCCAGATTCAGCGCAAAATCGCCGAACTCGAAGACCTCGGTGGTTTCCGATGGCGCACCGGGCAATTCGGCCGGTGTTTGGCGACGCAGCACCGCGTGTATGCGGGCCACCAGTTCGCGTGGATTGAAGGGCTTGGGCAGGTAGTCGTCGGCACCCATTTCGAGACCGACGATACGATCGACGTCTTCGCCCTTGGCCGTGAGCATGATGATGGGCGTGCGGTCGTTGCTGCCGCGTAGACGGCGGCAAATCGACAGACCATCTTCGCCGGGCAGCATCAGGTCGAGCACGAGCAGATCGAAGCGCTCGCGCACCCAGAGTTTGTTCATGGCGGTCGCGTTCTCCGCGACGTAGACGTTGAAGCCTTGCTCGCCCAAATAGCGGCGCAATAGATCGCGTAGACGGGGATCGTCGTCGACCACTAGCACTTTGGATGGGTTTTTATTTTCCATGGTTGCATCTTAACGCGGTTCTGAGACGATGGAGATGGCGCTGCGCAAGGGTAACAAAGGGTTACACACTTTACCAGCACCCAGACGGCGTGGACCAACGCTGCGCCGTACACTAGATTTTAGCGTTGCAGTGCCTGGCTGTGTCAGTGATAAGGTCCTGTCCTGGCCGGGGTATGCCTACGGTATCACCGCTTTTCCGGCATGATTGCCGGCGTCATTCCTAGTCGAGTCCATGATCTACCGCGTCTTCAAGGCTGAGTCCGAAACTGCCCGCCACGGTGCTGATGCAGGCACGCAGACCCGCGCGCCGCGCGCTCGGGTGCTTGCGCAACTGGGTGTCACCGCCGCGCTGCAGGCCCTGTTGCTGGTTTCGTCAGTGGGTATTGCGTCGGCTCAGGCACAGTCCGGTAGCGACAACGCACCACCGAACCCAGCGCAAAACGCTCACCATCTTTTCTTGCAGAATCCTCACAACGGGCGCGCCGAAGCCCCCGATGTGCCGCAACGCGACGGCCATATGAGCGCCGCGGATCGCAAACTGCTGAGGCAACATATCGAAGATGCGGCCCGAGACATGTACAAGCGCCAACCCTGATACGCCTGCGTCAGGCAAGCTGGCTAAAGTCGGCAAAGGGCGCGCATCCCATTGCGTCTCAGTGATTTTTGCCGATGGCGATCTGCCATTGAGTGCGGAAGACGCGCGCTATCTGCTGACACGCTCCGGCTTTCAGCCCGATACACAGGAAGTGCGATCGCTGGTCGGGGTTACGCGCAGCGACGCATTGGAGGCGTTGCTGGCGCAAACCGTGACCGTAGCCACCACCACGCCGCCCGATTGGGTCGAACTTGCTCTGCCGACCCGGGCGATGCGCAAAGCCTGGACCGACGACCAGCGGCGCGCGGCCAACCAACTGAATAGCAAGCGCTACGACGAACTGCGGGCCTGGTGGCTGCACGAAATGGTGGTGACGCCGTCGCCGCTGACGGAGCGCATGACACTGTTCTGGCATAACCATTTCACTTCGGCCCAGGACAAGGTGCCGGATCCGCAGGTGATGTACCGGCAGCATGTGCTGTTGCGGCGGTACGCGCTGGATCGTTTCGATCTGCTGTTGCACACGGTGTCCAAAGATCCTGCGATGTTGCTGTACTTGGACGGCGCGAATAGTCGCAAGGAACATCCCAACGAGAATTTCGCCCGCGAAGTGATGGAGTTGTTCACGCTGGGCGAGGGCCATTACAGCGAGGATGATGTCAAGCAGGCAGCCCGTGCCTACACCGGCTGGAGCGTCGATCCCGACACCGGCACGTATCTGTGGCGTCCCGCCCAGCACGATGATGGCGTCAAGACGGTGCTGGGACAGAGCGGTGCGTTTGACGGCGATCAGATGCTGGACATCTTGCTGGCTCAGCCCCAGACCGCCGACTTCGTGAGTGCCAAGCTCTGGCGCGAATTTATTTCGACCGATCCCGATCCGATGCAGTTGGCCCCTATCAGTCATGCCTTTCGCGCGAGCGGTTATGACATCCGTGTGGCCTTGCGCGGGGTGCTGAGCAGCCCCGCGTTTTGGGATCCGTCGACGCGCGGCACCCTGGTGAAATCGCCTGCCGAATTTGTAGTCGGTACGGTGCGGCAGTTTTCGGACGAGACGAATGGGCGCGCGGACTGCGATCCCGTCTTGCTTGAGCGCACCATGCGCCAACTGGGGCAGGTGCTGTTTGCGCCGCCTAACGTCAAGGGCTGGCCCGGCGGCGACAACTGGATCGATAGTGCGACGCTGTTGGCGCGCAAGCAATTCGTCGAACAGTGCTTGCGCGCCACCGACGCCAAGCCGCACAGTGCCGCCATGGCCGACAACGGTACGATGCAGGTTGCGCGGAAGACATCTCCAGCCGGCATGACGCTGTCTGCGCCGACCTCGGCCGCTGTCGCTGGGATGAAAGCGCCAGTCCTTGGACCCGCACGCGCCGGTAGCGTCTGGCATTTCGATCTGTATGGCTGGCTCGCGCAGTTTGAACTCACGCCGCAAGATGCACCAGCGCTATCGCAGGAACTGCAGATGCAGCACGCCATCTTACCTATTGCGGCGGTGGATCCCATTCCTGCCGGCGCGTCCAGCACGGCCTATTTGCAGGCCTTGTTGATGGACCCTGCCTATCAATTGAAATAGGGCAAGGACGTCGCGGGCAGCACGCGGCGCAAGCACCGACGGAGATCAGCATGAAGCGACGCGACTTTATAGCGGCAGCGGGTGGCCTGGGTGCCGCTTTGTATTGGCCCAGCTTGACCCATGCACTGCAGCGCGGCCCCCAGGATGGCGCGGTCGATTACCGGAATTTGCTGATCCTGGTGGAGTTCCGTGGCGGCAACGACGGCTTGAATACCGTCATCCCTTACACCGATGCGAACTATCGCAGCCTGCGGCCGACCCTGGCCATTGCGCGCGACAAGGTACTGCAACTGGACGATAGAACCGGCCTGCATCCCGCGCTACAACCCTTGATGCCTGTGTGGCAGTCCCAACAGATCGCGATTGTGCAGGGCCTCAGTTACCCGCAACCGAATTTATCGCATTTCCGCTCTATCGAAATCTGGGACACGGCCTCTGCCTCTGATCAAGTCCTGCGGGAAGGCTGGCTGACCCGCACCTTTGCCGCCAAACCGGTGCCGCCGGGCTTTGCTGCCGATGCGGTGGTGATAGGCAGTGCCGAAATGGGGCCATTCGCCAATGGTGCGCGGGCGGTTGCGCTGGTCAACCCCCAGCAATTTCTGCAGCAGTCGCATCTGGCCAAGGCCGATGGGGTGCGTGAACGTAATCCGGCGCTGGCGCATATTCTCTCGGTCGAGAACGATATCGTCAAAGCGGCCGATCGGCTGCGCCCGCGCGCCGGTCAGTACGCCTTCAAGACGCCGTTTCCCGGGGGCGCTTTCGGCAGCGCTATCAAAACCGCCATGCAGGTGGTGGCCGCCAGCGATAGTGCCGGTGCCACGCAGTTGTACGGGCAAGGCGTGGCGGTACTGCATCTGAGCTTGAATGGTTTCGATACGCATCAGGCCCAGGCGGGCCAACAGGCGAATCTGCTAAAGCAGTTCGCCGACGGCATGGTGGCGCTGCATGGGGCGTTGAGCGAGCTGGGCCGTTGGGACTCGACCCTGATCATGACCTATTCGGAATTTGGACGGCGACCACGCGAGAATCAAAGCAATGGCACGGATCATGGCACGGTGGCGCCGCACTTTGTCGCCGGTGGCAGAGTGAGGGGCGGCCTGTATGGTGTCGCACCCGTCTTGTCGCGGCTGGATGGCGGCGGCAATTTGCCGGTCGGCGTTGACTTCCGTTCGCTCTACGCGACGGTATTGCAAGACTGGTGGGGTTTGGACGGGCAGGTGGTACTCGGCAAACGCTTCGAGACCTTGCCGCTGGTACGGGCTTGATGTGCGGATCGTACCGACTACGGTTGATCGCGATGGGGGACTTCGACTGGGCCTGGGCCCGGCGTTTCAAGCGTAGGTGTTGATGGTCGTGCCCAAGGTGGCGGTGACGCCGGCACTTTCCGCCTGCGTCAGGGCAAGGGCATCGGTTTGCGACGCATCGACCGCAGCGGCAAGCTGCGTGGGTTGCTGGGCATTCTGTTGCGCGATTGTCGCCAAAGCGACTTGAGCGGCGGCGAGCGAGGCGGCAGGGGAGACGTTCATCGCAAACTCCTTACGAGACGCCCAACCTTACCATAAATAACAGCGCGTTGGCGGCGACCGCCTTGCTCAAAAATCAGGGCCCGATAGGGGGGCTTGGGCTGTCAGCGCAGCAGCAATTGCCGCGCCCCCAGCACAACGATCAAGCCGCCGCAGACGCGATCGAGCCAAGCCTTGCTGCGCCGGTAGTGTGCTGCAATGCTGGCGTGCGACAGCACCAGCGCCACAAAACCATACCAGGCGCTGGCGACCACGGCGACCGTGCCCAACATGGCGAGAAAGGTCAGCAGGGACACATGCGTCGGGGCCGCAGAGGAAAATACCGCAGCAAAGAAGGCAATCGATTTCGGATTGGCGACATTGGTAGCGAAACCCTGCAGATACGCTCGCGAAAAGCCGCGCTCGGTCGCTTCCATTTGCGCGGGTGCCGCAGCCAGTCCGGCACGCCACAGCAAACGCATGCCAAACCAGATCAGGTAGGTGGCGCCGGCAATACGGACGCTCAGCGCCAACCAGGGGAAGGCGGCAAACACGAAGCCTATGCCCAAAATGGCGCAACTGGCCCAGATCAAGCTGACCGAGACGATGCCGGCCACCACCGCCAGCGCCTCACGGCGCGTCGATGAGACAGCGCGATGGACTACCGCGACGAAATTCGGGCCAGGGATCATGACCCCGATAATGTAGACGGAAAAAACGGCGGCAACGGCGGGCCAATCGAGCATCGGAGCGCTCCGAACAAGGGGGTACGGTATGGTCGCGCATGGCAAGGCGAAATGCCATGGACAATTCGAGAGCGTGGCACCGATACGATTGGGCCGGGCTTCGTTTCACCCGCGTTGGCACGCCTCAGCGCGCGGATCTTGCGGAGGATGGCATGATGCCTGCGTCAGGGCTGCCAGTCGGAGTAAGGGATATTGCCATGGGTGATGCGCCACATTTCACCGGTGCTTTTCAGTTCAGTCACGCTTTCAACCAGATAGCGCCGGGTCGCACTGGAGTCCACATTGCTGGGCACCAAGGCGCGCACGGGATACGACTGGTAGAGGGCGCGGTGGATGCCCTTGTATTTGGGGTTGTGCAGTAGCGGATCCACAATGTCCGAAGACACGATCAAGGCGTCGATGCGCCCCAGTGCGACTTGATCCAGGCTGCAGGGCACGCAATACGTGGCGGTCACGGGAAACGGGAAAAACGATTCGTGGCCAGGCTCGACATCAACGCGTTTGTGGGCAGCCACGGTCTTGGTGTTCAAGGGTTCGATCTTGCGCGAATAGATCACGAATTGCACCTGACCGAAATCGACCTCGGTCACATAGGCCAAGCCTTTGGGCGCCGGTGACCCGTCGTTCTGAATAAAGGGGATGTGAAAATCTGCTTTGCCGGCCGCCGTTTCATTCAAGGAGCGCGCAAATGGACGCACCACAATTTTTGTTGAGGAATGCGTAACGCGGTCCATGGCTTTAATCATATCGACCATCATGCCGTGTCCGCCATTGGCATCCGCCTCGGCCGAGCCTGTCGACTCGCCGATGGAAACGGTGCGATCCGCCGCATAGGCGCTGGCCACGGCCATTGCACCGAAAACCAGGACCGATATCATCGCGATCAATCGCGTCATTGGCCCCTCCAAGTCGGACCCCGCATCACTGCTGTGCTGCGATGCGCATCGCAGCAAAAGACTTTGGCTCAAATGCCTCGCCTTGCCATTTTCAATTCTATCTTTCATCCCTATGCGCGAGTGCGCGTCTCGGCGCGTGATGGTCGTGTAACAGGATTGAGTCGATCAGCGCGAAGCCTAGCAGATTGGGCGGGTTTTGGACCGAATCCGAGCCTGGGATTTGCCCGTAGTCGTCGCGATGGAGGCGCTTGGATGTGGCGCTTGAGAACAGCCGCCCGTGCCTGACACGTCAGAGCGACGTCAGGGCGAAATGGCGTTGAAATGCTGATGGAAAAGGGCTGTTCCGGCAAACGCGGGACACCCAAAGAGATGCTGGTGCGACCGAGAGGACTTGAACCTCCACAGAATTGCTTCCGGCAGGACCTAAACCTGCTGCGTCTACCAATTTCGCCACGGTCGCACACCTAGCCCAAGATTATAACCTGCAAGCTCGCTCAAAATCCAGCGTCCGCGCGTGAGGCATGCTCCGGATGTCGTCGCTGCGTCAGCTTGAGCCGGCCCACGGTACGCTCAACGCAGTGGTAAACTCCAGGCACTCCCGAAATCGCGCTCAGGCGCGCGTGCGCTTGTTCCGGCGCCGCGCCATGGGGTGCGCGTGCTGTTCTAAACTGGATTTCCACCTGCGTGAATTTCGATCTCTATTGTCAGGAAAAAGCAGCGACTGTCGGCACACCGACATACTATGCGCTGGGTCAGGCAGCCTTGGTGGACCGGCCCATTTTGACCGCGCTGCGCGCGTTTCAGCGCGAGCTTGAGGATACCGTCGAGCACTGCAGCGAAGTGGCGGTTGGACAAGCCAAACTGGCCTGGTGGCAGCAAGAACTGGCGCGACTGGCCGCGGCCGACGCGAGTCAGCCGCCCACCCATCCGGTGGCGCTGGCGCTTGCCGCCCACTGGCCCAAGGTGGCGCAACAGATCGACGCGCTGCAAGCCATGGTGGAAGGCTATCAAATGGATCTGGAACAGGCCCGTTACCTCGATTACGCGGGGCTGTCGGCCTACCTCGATAAGACGCGTGGCCAGGCCGCCGATTTGATCGCGCGCGCCACCGGTGTTGATAGCGAGACCCAGGCTGTGGCGGCGCGTCTGGGTCATGCGTTAGGCCTTGCACATATCGTGCATGAGGTCGGACATCATGCGCGGCAGGGTCGCATCTATATTCCTATCGACGAGATGCAGCGCTTTGGCGTGACGGCTGCCGATGTGATCAACCGTCGTTACAGCGATGCATTCTCGGCCTTGATGCAATTCCAGGTTGAGCGTGCGCGGAGCGGCTTGCGCGCGGCCAGCGCCGCTTTGCGCCCGTTGCGCCGCCGTCTGCGCGCCACCTTGGAAGTCGATGCGGCTTTGGCCCTGGCCCTGCTCGACGAAATCGAAGCCGAGCGCTATCAAGTATTGCATCAACGACTTTCGCTGACGCCGCTGCGCATGGCATGGTTGGCGTGGCGCGCGGGACGTTGAAGCGGCACAGGGGCATTACGCAGGATGGGGTCGTACAAGTACGTGCGGGATAGGCGAGCGCGATCAGTTAGGGGGAAATCATGACTTTAAAAGTGACGGTGGTCGGAGCCGGCGCGATCGGCGGCTTGCTGGCAGCGGCGCTGACGCGCGGCGACTGCGAAGTGAGTGTGTTGGCGCGCGGCGCCACGCTGGCCGCGATACGCTCGCATGGGCTGCGTGTCGTCACAGGCGATAGCGATACCTGCCATCCCCTGCACGCGGTCGCTGACGCGGCGCAACTGGGACCGCAGGATGTGATCGTGCTGGCGCTCAAGGCCCAGCTACTGCCGGATCTGGCACCCGCGTTGCAGCCTTTGGTCGGTTCTCACACTACCTTGCTGTCTGCCATGAACGGCATACCTTGGTGGTTCCTGCATGACTTCGCCGGGCCCTTGCAAGGGCAGACCTTGGAGTCTGTCGATCCGGGCGGCGTGGTCAGCCGCGCTTTGCCGCCGGCTCAAGCGGCCAGTTGCGTGGTTCACCTGGCGGCTTCGACGGATGCGCCCGGCGTGGTGCGGCGCGGACGCGGTAATCAGTTGATCCTGGGCGCAGCGCAAGGTGAGCATGGTGACCATAGCATTCATGCCGCGCAACTGGCGCAACTCGCCGAAGCGTGGCGCGCGGCCGGGCTGGAGGTGACGCTGTCGGCGCAGATCAGGCGCGAAATCTGGATCAAGCTCTGGGGCAATATGAATATGAACCCCATCAGCGCGCTGACGGGCGCCACCGTCGACAAGATACTCGACGATCCTTATACGCATGGTCTGGTACTGCAGATGATGGACGAGGCCGTGGCGGTCGGTAATCGCCTGGGTCTCGACACCGGCATGAGCCCGGCCGAACGCTCGGTGATTACGCGTAAGCTGGGCGCTTTCAAGACGTCGATGTTGCAGGATGTGGAGGCAGGGCGACCGATCGAGCTGGAGCCGATACTCGGCGTGTTTCCGGAACTGGGCCGCAAGCTGGGTGTGCCGACGCCGCATTGCGATGCGGTCTACGGGCTATTGCGTCAACGCGAGCTGATCAAATATGCGTCGGTTTGAATTCGAGTTTGAACGCTGAGCCGCCGCCGCAACTCGACGTTTAATACTCGAGGACGGCGCGCGTCGCGGTCTGCGCTGCCAGCCGCAGCAGTCCGATCTGTTGCGCAGCATTGGCGAGCAGGGCGTGGGCATTGGCGACCGCGTCGCCCAGCGTCATCGGGCCCGACGTCAACGAAAAACAGCCGGCAAAATACAAGGACAACGCTGGCAAGGCTTCCGGGCCAATTGCGCCGGAAAGCAAGGAGACCGGCACACTGGCTTCATGCGCATAGCGGCAGGCGATCATCGGCGCTTTGCCGCGCAGCGATTGCAGATCGCTGCGACCTTCGCCGGTGATCATCCAGTCGGCGTCGCACAGGGCGTCGCTCAGGTTCAAATGTTCTGCCACGACATCGGCGCCACGCCGGAATTCGGCCCCCAACAGTTGCAGCGCAAAGCCCAGGCCGCCAGCAGCACCTGCGCCGGGCTCGTCCTGCGCCGCGCGCGCAAACGCATCTTCCAGCAAGGTGGCGGTGTTTTCGAGCAATTGGTCCAGTGCTTCGTGCTGGCCCGGACGCACGCCTTTTTGCGGGCCGAATACCGCCGTCGCGCCATGCGGTCCGCACAGGGTATTGTCCACATCGGACATCGCGATCAGTTCGGTTTTGGCCAGACGTGGGTCCAGTTCAG
>Ga0116226_10001039_pt1 | contig 24217 bp, 24 predicted proteins | sample S1TSphfallax_FD_89692 | JGI IMG/M metagenome (GOLD analysis project Ga0116226, IMG submission 89692) | Host-associated microbial communities from peat moss isolated from Minnesota, USA - S1T2_Fa - Sphagnum fallax MG | ecosystem: Host-associated > Plants > Peat moss > Unclassified | place: USA... | reverse complement strand
GCGTCTCCCTGGTAATGTTGACTGCTGCAGCACCGGATAATTTCGACGTGCGGACTCAGATCGGGCCCAATCCCGTGTTGCCCGACCCGCAGCAATATTTGCTGCCGCCGATGCATCTTGCCGGTGTGGTGGGGTGGAAGCAGGACGAGAAGCCAACCGTCGGATCGGATTTGCGCGTCCAGGCGCTCGCAACCGGGCTCGAACATCCGCGCTCTCTCTACACTTTGCCGAACGGCGACGTGCTGATCGTTGAATCGATCAGTCCGGATCTCGAATCGGCACGCCGTCCAAAAGATATCGTCATGAACTGGATGGAATCCTTTGTCACGTCGAACGGCGTCACTAAGGACAGCAATCGGATCACACTGATCCGCCAGGCTCAAAGCGATGGCAAACCACAGGTCAGAACGATCTTCTTGGACCATCTCAACTCGCCGTTCGGCGTTGCTTTGGTCGGCAATGATCTCTATGTCGCCGACACGGATGCGATCTTGCGCTTCCCCTATACCGACGGCGAAACGGGGATCACAGAGGCGGGCACGGTACTCACGCCGCTGCCGGGTGGCCCGATCGACCATCACTGGACCAAGAGTCTGGTGGCCAGCGAGGACGGCACGAAGCTTTATGTCGGTGTCGGATCCAACAGCAACATCACGGAAAACGGCATCGGCGCCGAATTTGAGCGCGCCGCGGTCTGGGAAGTGGATCGGGCGACCGGCGCCCACCGGATCTTCGCCAGCGGTCTGCGCAACCCCAACGGGCTGAGCTGGGAGCCGCAAAGCCATGCCTTATGGGCTGTCGTGAATGAGCGCGACGAACTCGGCCCCAATCTCGTGCCCGATTACCTGACATCGGTAAAGGATGGCGGGTTCTATGGTTGGCCCTACAGTTATTATGGGCAGCATGTCGATCCTCGAGTCATGCCGCAGCGGCCCGATCTCGTGGCGAAAGCGATTGCGCCGGATTACGCACTGAGCTCGCACGTGGCGCCGCTCGGGCTGGTTTTCGACACGGGAAGCGGCTTGCCGCCACACTATAGCGGCGGCGCGTTCGTGGGCGAGCATGGCAGTTGGGACCGACAAATCCTGAATGGCTATAAAGTCGTGTTCGTGCCGTTCAGCGATGGCAAGCCGAGCGGTCTTGCCGAAGATGTCGTCACAGGCTTCCTCGACGCTGACGGGCATGCCCATGGCCGCCCGGTCGGGCTCGCCCTCGACAAGACCGGTGCGCTGTTGATCGCCGACGATGTCGGCAACACCGTCTGGCGCGTGACGTCGGCGACGCAGGCGCAGGCGATCAATATAAAGTGACGTCGACTTTCACGGTATGATCTCGAATATAGACCCTTGCTTATATTTGCCGCCGTAGCACGCAACGCCATAAAGCCGCCCATTTCTATCGGCGGACAGGCCGGTATTGGTGCCAGCAGCGTCATTTGGCTCGTTCGGGGCGCCGAAACTATGCAGAATGGTTTCGCTGTCCGATTTGCCTTCGCCGATACTGAAAACGGTGCCGATGCCGTAGGCGCCGCCGCTCAGCGTGGTGCCATATAAGGTGTCCCCGACACCGATCACGCCGAGCGGATTTGCACCATCCTTATCGCCCTTGAAGCTATAAAGCACGGTCTCGGACCATTCTGTTTTGCCGGCCGCCGGCGGGGAGAGCTTGAACACCGTGCCATAACCCTTCCCGCCATATTCGGTGGTGCCGTAGAGCGCACCGCTCGCATCCGCGATGAGCGCGCCGGTCGGATGCGCTCCATCGCCGGAGTGATTGGCGCCGGACGAGGTACCCTTGAATGCATAAAGCAATGTCGCAGTCCAGGCGGTCTTGCCTTTTGCCGACGGCGTCAGCTTAAACACGGTACCACTGCTGTTACTGCCACCCCCAGCAGTGGCGGTACCATAGAGCGCACCGTCCTTGATCAGCAATGGTGCTTCGGGTGATGCGCCATCCGCGGTTGAGTTGAATCCGTATAGGATTGTCTTAACCCAGGCGGTCTTACCAGCAGCGGGCGGGGTCAGCTTGAATATCGTGCCATAGCCCGCCCCGTAGAGCGTGGTGCCGTAAAGGACCCCATTCGCTCCAGCCGCCAGAGCACCATACGGCCCGACGCCGTCCGCTTGGTCCTTGAAGCGATAGATCTGCTTTTCGCTGCTGGATTTGCTGCCGGGCGTGATCTTGTAGATCGTGCCCTCGCCGCCATCTGGCGCAGTCGTGTCATTACCGCCTGATGCCGTGGCACCATAGTAGGTGCCATCACTGGCAGCGACCAGACCGTCAAGGGGGTTAACGCCGCCACTGCCCCCTGCGAAACTGTATAAGCGCGTTTCGACGCCCTCGGCCAGTCGATAGATCATGCCTTTACCATGGGTGCCACCACTCGATGTGGTGCCATAGAGCACGCCGCCACTGCTGATCACGGGCGGCGATTGCGGACAGGCTGATTGGCCATTCGTGCCATGAAAGCTATACAGAATAGTCTCTGTGGCGGCACAGGCAAAAGCTGGAACCGCAACCACACCCGCCAGGGCAAATCCGAAGCGAACGATCTGCTGCATGACGTGATCACCTTAGATCAGCGCGTCCATCTCGGACCCACGGAGATGATAGCGCGAGCCGTCGATAAAGTCAGTTAATATATCAGTTTTTCTTTACCTGTGATCCCGTAAAGGTGGCAAGCGAGATCGCTTTGTACAAAGGGTTTGCGTAGCCGCGGTAAATCCGGTGGGATCCCATCGGCTTCTGCAAATCCTGAGACGATCAGGATCCGCATCGAGGGCTTGCGTGCCACGACAGCGCGGGCCAGTTCGACGCCGCTCATTCCCGGCATCAGATGGTCGGTAATCAGAATATCGGGATAGAACCCTCCGTCGATTGCCGCGAGCGCGGCTTCGGCGCTGGCGGCTTGCGATACCGTGAACCCCAATTCTGTCAGCATATCCAGCGTGCTCTCGCGGATCAACTCGTCATCGTCAACCAAGAGCACGGAGCCGACAGACGGCGGTGTATTGTGCTGTCCTTCGTTTCGCTCTTCCGCCAGTCGGGCCGTGAGACATTCTGGCAGCCATATCGCCACTTCAGTGCCAAGACCCGGTTTGCTGTCGATCATGAGCGCCCCACCCAGTTGGGCGGCGAGTCCGTGCGCCATCGAGAGCCCTAGGCCGGTGCCCTTGCCGACGCCTTTGGTCGAAAAAAATGGTTCGATGGATCTGCTGCAGGTGGCTTCGTCCATGCCTTTTCCGGTATCGGATACCGCGATCCTGATATACCGGCCGGGTTTCAGCGGCTTAGCCTCGCCTGGCCCGACGCTTTCGAGTGTCGCCGCAATCTTAACAGTGCCGGCGCCATCCATCGCGTCGCGTGCGTTCATGCTGAGATTGATAATCGCCATTTCCAACTGCGTTGGATCGGCCAGCGCTGCCGGAAGATTGCCGCAGATATCGAAGTGAAACGTTACGTTTGGGCCGGTCGCACTCGCCACAAGATCGGCAAGCCCCTCAATCAACTCGGCAATATCGACCGAGATCGATTGCAGCGGCTGCCGTCTTGCGAACGCGAGCAGTCTCTGGACCAGGATTCGGGCGCGCTCGGCCGATTGATAGGCGCCGTGAATGAGACGCTGCTCGCGCTCGCCGCCGATACCGCGCCGCTGCAACAAATCCAAGGTGCCGATGATCGGCGTGAGCAAATTGTTGAAATCATGCGCCACGCCACCGGTCAACTGGCCCATCGATTCGAGCTTCTGGGCTTGCAACAGGGCTTCCTGCGCGTCGGCCAAAAGCGCTTGATCGCGCAGTTTCTGGGTCACATCCTCGACGAATTGATAGGCACCGATCTGCTCGCCCGCCTCATTGTGGAGCGGTCGAAATTTCATTTCGTAAAAGCCACGGCTGCGGGATGGGTGCCCGCGCTCTTCGATGATCGTAAAGGAGTCACCAGCAAGTGCCCGGCTCCAGGCGGCGTAAACGGTCGCGCGCTGGTCCGGTTGATCGTCCAATAAAGCCAGAAGATTATCGCCGACCTTGGCATCGACGCCGTAGATTCGGTGGAATTCTCGCATATTGGCCGGATTGATCGCCAAAATCCGATAGTCGAGATCGACAGCCTTGATCATGACATCGGTCTTCTCGACGAGTGTTGCGAGAAGATTGCGCTCACCAGTCCGCGCGCGTACCGCCTCTTCCAACTCGTCATTTGAGCGCTTCAGCACTTGACGCGCCTGGACGAGCTCTTCGATGTCCGTAAAGGTCCCGTACCATTGCGTGATCTCATCGGCGTCGTTGCGCTCTGCCTGCGCACGCCCTAGCACCCAGCGGTATGAACCGTCGCGATGGCGAAGCCTGAACTCGGTGTGGAGTGGAGCGCCGTTCGCGAGGCATTCACCCCAGGCCGCCATGGTAGCCGTCCGGTCGCCGGGATGTATCAGCAGACTCCAGGCATCGCCATCGGCCGAGCCGATGCGCACCCCGGTAAACTCGTACCAGCGCGCATTGAAGTAATCACAGACGCCGGCCGACGACGCCGACCAAACCATCTGCGGCATGGAGTCCGCTAGAACACGGAATTTCGACTCGCTCTGGCTGAATGCTGTTTCGGCTTCGATCTGGCGCGATATGTCAGTATTTACGCCGAACCAGTTGACCAATGTCCCGCTTTCGTCGAAGGCGGGATTGATCCGCGTCAGGAACGGCCGAAATTGCCCATCGGCGCCGCGGATCGGAATGAGCATCTCGAACGGTTGCCCTGCCGAAATAGCATCTTTCCAACGGTCCAGCACCTTGGCCAGAGTCTTGACGTCATGAACCGACTGCCAGCCCCAGCCTTCCATCGTCTCGGGCGTTGTGCCGGTATATTCATACCAGCGGTGATTGTACCAATAGATATATCCATCGGCGTCGGCCATCCAGCATAGGGTCGGTATATTCTCAGCCAGCGCCCGAAAATCGCGGTCAGCGACTGGCGCGCTCAGCGAATTTCTGTTGGCCCTAACCTCGGCAGCCATATTCACCGCAGCCCTATCGTGCTTCTGCTGAATAGTTGAGCCAGCATAGAAGATGAATGCAAGTCGTATCGTGTCGGCCGAGCAATCGCGTGCTCATTCAGAGGTTCTGCATGCCGAGCTGCACGAGCAGGGGGAGCAACGCGTCCCGCGCCGTAACACGATGCGCTTTTGCCCGGTTGCCGGCTGCTGCGCCATCGCCGTCGCGGATTGCGTTGACAATGGCCTGATGCTGCACGACCGATTCGGTCGGCTTTGGCCGTAGCCTTAGGGTGATCATGCGGGCACGATGCGATTGATCCATGACTGTGTGAAACAGCCGAGCCAACCTCCGGTTCCCACTCTTCTCAACTAAATGCTGATGAAATTTATCGTCGTCTGCCGCCCATGCGGCGAGATCCTCTACCATCAACGCGTCCTGCATTCGACGATTCAGACCGTCGAGAGCGTCAGCAACTAAACCGCGTTCTTCCGCCGGCTTGGCGGCAATGAGTTCGGCAGACGCGGATTCCAGAGCGATGATCACGTCGTAGATTTCTCGCATATCGTCGGGCGATACCGCGCACACCATGACACCGCGGCGCGGCAGTACGCGGACCAGACCTTCTTCCTGTAATCGGATGATGGCTTCGTGCACCGGTGTCCGGCTCATGCCGAGCTGAATCGCGATCTCCTGCTCCGAGCCCTGATAGCCCGGCGAAAACCGGTTATTGCGGATGGCGTCTTTGAGCGCGTCATAAGCGCCATCGACCAAAGAGGGTCGGCTCGTCCGGGCCTCTGCGGTGTCGCGCATATCCAACATGGTCGGCCAATCCGAAGATAGGGGGAACGGACATGTGATCCTCCCCCGCGCAGCGGGGGAGGGGGACCGCGCGAAGCGTGGTGGAGGGGGCAGGATCGGTGCTGCGCCCCCTCCACCATGCTGCGCATGGTCCCCCTCCCCCGCTGCGCAGGGGGGGAATTTCAAGGTCGATTTTTCGACTGAGCCTTAATCCAAACCGCTCTAATTTCCGAATTGACATTTCCCCAGAGGGATGTCAATTCGCATTTGATCTTCCATGGAAGATCAAATGCCAGAAAATTCTGGACCATTCAGCAGGTTCGCGCGTTGATCCGGAGGATATAAGCCGGAATGAAAAAAGTCGGGAAGGACGCTCGTGCCGTGATAACGCTCGAAGAAACGACGATGCGAAAGGTCGCATGGCGGCTGGTCCCGTTTCTGTGCCTGCTCTACACCGTGGCGTTTGTCGATCGGATCAATGTCGGGTTTGCCGCACTCTCGATGCGGTCGGATCTTGAGCTCTCAGCCTCCGAGTTCGGATTCGGTGCCGGCTTGTTTTTCCTTGGGTATTTTATCTTTGAGATCCCGAGCAATCTGGTCCTGTATCGCGTCGGGGCGCGCCTGTGGATCGCCCGGGTGATGATAAGCTGGGGTCTGGTTTCGGCAGGAACCGCGTTCATTGTCGGCCATAACAGTTTCTATACGTTGCGCTTTCTGCTGGGCGTGGCCGAGGCTGGGTTCTTTCCGGGCGTGATCCTTTATCTGACTTACTGGTTTCCCAAATCCTATCGGGGCCGGGTCACGGCCGGTTTCATGATCGCTATTCCGATCTCCAGCGTCATTGCTGCGCAGGTCTCTACGCAGCTGCTGCAACTTCACGCGTTGGGGCTTAAGAACTGGCAATTGATGTTTCTCATGGAGGGCATCCCGCCGATACTGCTGGGCTTTGTCGTGCTCCGCCTGCTAACCGACCGTCCGGCCGATGCGTCCTGGCTGACCGATGCAGAGCGGTCCTGGCTGGTGCAGGCCATGGACCAGGATCGCATCGCGGCGGAGGCGAGGGAAGGCGGGCAGGATCACGGCCTGGGCGATGTGCTGCGTTCGCTCATCGATTGGCGCGTGCTGCGTCTGGCACTGCTGTATTTTGGCCTCACCACCGGCCTTTACGGCATCGAGTTCTGGTTGCCGCAGATCATCAAGGGCTTCGGCCTCAGCACGATCGGCGTTGGAATTGTCGTATCCATTCCCTATGCCGTAGCGATAGCGTCGATGCTACTGTGGGCGCGCTACTCTGACAAAACCGGTAATCGCGCGAACCATGTCGCGGGCGCCTGTTGCATCGCCAGTGCCGGCATGGTGCTGGCCGCTTTGTCGAGCGCGCATCCGATCGGTATTGTCCTGTTCCTGTCGGTCGCGATTGCCGGCGTGATGGCTGCGCGCCCGCCCTTTTGGAACCTGCCGACCGAGTTTTTGGCGGGGCGCAAGGCCGCCGCGGCGATTGCCGCGATCAATTCGATCGGCAATCTGGGTGGTCTCTTTGGGACGAGTTTGATCGGCTATGTCCGTGACCAGACCGGCGGTTTTGCGCTCGGGCTTGGGATTTCGGCAGTCATCTTGTTTGTGATGGCGCTGCTCACGCCCGCGCTCGGCCGGTCTGACAAGACCCAGCCACAACCTGCGACGCCCCATTTTCATTGATCAGGAGGACCAATTGCGTAGCTATCGAATTGCCGCCATGGGCGGCGACGGCATCGGACCAGAGGTCGTCGCGGCCGGCGTTGAGGTGCTGAAGATCTGTGCCGAGCGCGATGGCGGTTTCAAGCTCGACTTCCAGGATTTCGACTGGGGCTCGGATTATTACCGCAAACATGGGGTGATGATGCCAGCGGACGGCGCTCGGCAGCTTAGCCAGTTCGACGCGATCCTGTTCGGCGCCGTGGGAGCGCCGGATATTCCGGACCACATCACCCTCTGGGGCCTGCGTCTGGCGATCTGTCAGCCGCTCGATCAGTACGCCAATGTCCGGCCGACCCGGGTACTGCCCGGCATTACCAGCCCGCTGCGCAACGTATCCGGTCCTGAGCTCGACTGGGTCATCGTCCGCGAAAATTCCGAAGGCGAATATGCCGGCGTCGGCGGCCGGGTGCATCAAGGCCTGCCGATCGAGGTTGCCACGGATGTATCGATCATGACCCGCGCCGGGGTCGAGCGGATCATGCGCTATGCCTTCACGCTCGCCCAGTCGCGCCCGCGTAAATTGCTGACCGTGGTGACCAAGAGCAATGCCCAGCGCCACGCCATGGTGATGTGGGACGAGATCGCCGCCTCGGTGGCGCAGTCTTTCCCGGATGTCACCTGGGACAAGATGCTGGTCGATGCGATGACCATGCGCATGACGCTGAAGCCCGGCTCGCTCGACACGATCGTGGCGTCTAACCTCCATGCCGATATCCTGTCGGATCTGGCGGCAGCGCTGGCCGGCTCGCTTGGCATTGCGCCCACCGCGAATATCAATCCCGAGCGGACCAGCCCGTCGATGTTCGAACCCATCCATGGCTCGGCATTCGATATCACCGGGAAAGGCATCGCCAATCCGGTGGCGACCTTCTGGACCGCCGCGATGATGCTGGAGCATCTTGGCGAAAAGCCGGCCGCTGACCGGCTGATGCGGGCGGTCGAGCGCGTCACGGCGGACAAAGCACTGCACACGCCGGATTTGGGCGGCAACGCAACAACGCGGCAAGTGACCGAAGCCGTCTGCACGGCGCTGCGTCAGGCGAATGATTGAACGATATATGTAAAAAATTCCCTCTCTGCCGTGAAGGGCAGAGAGGGAGAAAAAATCTCCGTCGATAAGTCTCCAATGCCAAACGCGAAAGCCTGATCGCGATTTGCCTTTCCCAGTCTCGTATCGGCTTCTATCTTGCAGACATCGTGCGCAACATTTGGCAGCCACAACACGTAACCGACACCCCGGACGGGTTGATCCTGTTCGATGGTGTTTGCGTTTTATGTTCCGGCTGGGTGCGTTTCATCGTCCGGCACGATCCGGAAGCGCGTTTCAAGTTCCTCGCGATCCAGACGGACGCCGGACGCGCGCTGGCCGGTCGGTTATCGATCGACCCGGACCAGCCGCAGACCAATGCCGTCATCCTGGGCGGTATCGCGTACTTCAAGTCCGACGCGGCGCTTCAGGTGCTGGCCCGGCTCGCCGGGTTCCGCTGGTTGGGCATTCTGGCGGTGATCCCGCGACGGTTGCGCAATTTCTGCTATGATCGGGTCGCCCTCAATCGTTATACGCTGTTTGGACGGACAGACACCTGCCTGATCCCGTCGGCGGATCTCGCCCGACACTTTGTAGAGGCTGAGTCCTGGAACCCGGAAGCTTCAGCGAAGGGGCATTGATGGCGGTGTTCTTGGATTGGCTCACCCTGGTGTTGCGCTGGAGCCATGTGGTTGCGGCGATCGCCTGGATCGGCTCGTCCTTCTATTTCATCGCGCTCGATTTCGGCTTGCGACCGCCACTGGAGCCTGAACCGGGTGTCGCCGGCGAAGCGTGGCAGGTGCATGGCGGCGGGTTCTACAGGATCCGCAAATATCTCGTGGCGCCCGCCAGACTGCCGAAAGAGCTGACTTGGTTTCTGTGGGAGGCCTATTCGACCTGGCTATTGGGCTTTGGCCTGCTGGTGTTCGAATATTACCTGAAGCCGCAAATTTACTTGATCGATCCAAACGTGATGGCGCTGTCATCCTGGGCCGCGGTTACGATCGGGCTCCTATCGCTGGGGCTCGGCTGGGTGATCTATGATGCGCTCTGTCGATCGCCGATCGGCCAGCATCGCGTGCGGCTCTCGGGAGCGGGGCTGGTCCTGCTGTTCGGCGCCAGCGCGTTTTACCTCAGCGTGTTCAGCGGTCGCGGCGCCTATCTGCATGTCGGCGCGCTGGTCGGCACGATCATGGTCGGCAATGTCTTCTGGGTAATCATTCCCAATCAACGCAAGATCATCGCCGCGTTAATGGAAGGCAAACCACCCGCGCCCGAACTCGGCAAGCAGAGCAAGGAGCGTTCGCTCCACAACAACTACCTGACCTTGCCGGTCGTTTTCGTCATGCTGAGCAGCCATTATCCGTTTACATTCTCGGGCGCCCATCCGCTGCTGATTTTAACCGCGGTGTTTGTGGTCGGATTTCTGGTCCGGCATCATTTCAACAGTAAGCATCTGACCGGATCGGCGCCGATCTATCTGTTTCCGGCGGCAGCCGCGATCATCCTGGTAACGATGCTTTTCACCTCATACACCGGACCATCCGGTGCGCTGGCGCAGGGTCCGGCCGGCTTCCCGCGCGTCCGCCAGATTATCGCCGAACGCTGCCAAACCTGCCACGCCTCAAACCCGACCTATGACGGCATTACTGAGCCGCCGCTGGGTATCGCTTATGACACCGACGCGGATATCAAACGCTATGCCGACCGGATCCATGAACAAGCCGTGGTGACCAAGGCGATGCCGCTCGGCAACGCCACCCATATCACCGACGCGGAACGGGCGGCGATCGATCATTGGTTCCGGGCGGGGGCGCCGATAGATCGGTAGGGGGTGATGGCATGATCATTCGCGGAATAAGAGATCTTTAGCTTATACTCGTGGACCATGTGGTATGCTAGAAACCGTTTCATGAGATTAAAGACATTGATGATGCCCTGTGCCAGATGAGACTGCGGACGATTCAACTGACGAAGACCGCGCCTTATCCGGCGCTTACGCCGCCGCTGCAGATTTGGCAGCGTGGACTCGGCGACTCCGGGAAATGAATGTCTCGGTCAGCGGACACGCGCTAGAGTGGACAATGAACTGCCTCATGACTGAGTTGTGGGATCAGTTCTTCTCCCAGACAGAAATCCGCAACGCGTTCAACGAGGCTTTAGACGATATGAACCGCTATGCCGCAGGCGAGGAGCGCCGTTGATCGCTCAGATATTTCGATCTTGTGTAAGATCGGCATGAAAAAAGAGTATTTTGAACGGATGTTCCCAGGGGCCGCGGCTGCCTCGGGATCATTTACTCCCTATGTACTGCCAGATTTGCGGCCAGAGCATAGATGTATTTATCACGTCGGTGTCGCTGGCTTATTAGGTGCTGCTGTCTACGGGGCGTTGACGTTGTGTAAAAGGATAATTGAACATGCTTTTTTCAGGGGATGTACCGCCGATAAGGGTTACCTATAATCAATTCATCGGCGAATTCACGGTCCAAGTCGTCGTGTAATCTGGATCGTCGACGAAATCGCCGGTCGTCTTAAGACGATAACGGCCGGGATCCGCAGGCACGAATGCGCCGGGGTCCGGCGGCAAACGGAACGTCTCGCCCACTCTGCTGCCGCCAAGGCGAAGCGTGAAGCCGTAATAAGCGACGGCGGAAACCACGGTACCGAAGAATTGGTCGACCCTCTCTCCTCCGCTTGGCTCGTTATAGGTCATACCAACCACAACGACCGCGCCGATCAGGCGATCGGCGGCGTCTTGATCCCATGGAGGACGATCTTCAGTCATGCTGCGAGGCTACACTTAGACGCGTAAGAATGTCAATCTTCTATACATAATAGGAGCGGCGCCACGAGCCTGCCTATATTTTTGGTAGAAGCCATTCTCTTAGATTTACATCCGATCAAGGGCGCCGAAGCTTGACAGGTGTTGGCAAATATGTCACCATCTTACGTGAGCAGAAACATTCGTGCAATAGCCTGGATCAAGGCAGCCCGGAAGGAATTCGAAGAGTTTCCGCCAGTGGCTCAAGATAATCTGCTCGACGCCTTGTCGTTAGCTGCCGAAGGCGGAATGGCCAGTTTTGCAAAGCCTCTGAGTGGCTTTGGTTCCGGTATCTTTGAACTGGCCTTGCGGCACAAAGGAGATGCATTCCGCGTCGTCTACGCGGTGCAGATCGCTGACGCAATTTGGGTAATTCACGCTTTTCAGAAGAAATCCAAATCGGGGATCAAGACCCCAAAGATCGAAGTTGACCTTATAAGAGACCGGCTTAAACGCCTGAAGGACGCGCTAAAATGACTGACGAACCGTTGGAACTGATGCACGGCAGCGGGAATGTTTACCGGGATTTCAATTATCCGGACGCGGATCTGCGCCAAGCAAAGGCCATTATGGGCGCCCAGATCATCAAGATCCTGGATCAGGAAGGCTTATCGACGCGTCAGGCGGAGGCAAAGACCGGAATATCGCATAGCGACTTTTCGCGGATTCGCCGTGCGAGCTTTAGTCGTTTTACCCTAGATCGGCTGATGACCATTCTCGGACGCCTCGGGCAGCATGTTGAGGTTTCGGTCAAGGTGCATCCGCGGAGAACGAGCGAGACCGGAACTGCGCACGCGTTCGCCTGAGTGCTTGGAGCATGATACATGTTAAGCGGTGCCAGTTGACGGGATAAAGCAAGATGCGTTTTGTGCGCAGCCTGTCCGGATAACAGCCTATCCACATAGCTGTAAGAACCAGGACGGTCCTCTGCCTGGATGCAAACAAGCTGCACGCTGTCTCGATATATCCCTTGATGACCAGAAGTGCGATCCGGTGAACCTATACTGGGACAGTGACCGCGGCTCCTTTGCTTCTTGGCGCAATTGATCGCACTCAAAAAGGGCGGCGCTAAACTAACGTGGTTGAGATGGTGACCTATTATGAGGAAGGCACGCGACCAATTCCGCGCGTCGTTGCGCTCGCCACGCGTGGACTGGAACTCGTCTGACGCAGCGTGCTTGTTTTCGAAACCGGCATAGACATGCCGAAAATATGGTGGGCGCTACTGGGATCGAACCAGTGACCTCTCCGGTGTGAACGGAGTGCTCTACCGCTAAGCTAAACGCCCGCTCAGTCGTGGACGGGCGGTGTACGCGGGCGCGGTACCTGATGTCAAGCGGGAGGCACGGTTTCGACGACATGGACGATATCGTCGACCCCGGCCAATGCCACCGCCATCGCGATTTCGCCCCAGCGCCCGTCGAGTGCGCCGTTCGGGACATCGTTTTCCTGGCTCACCTGCCCAAAATCGCTCCCATCGGGTTTCAGCACATGCCAGACGATCTGGACATGCTGCTGATTGGCGGCGACGGGGGCAACAGCGATCGTGCCCGCTACCGTAATCGTGTTGGGGGTCTTAGGGTCGGTGACCACGGTCAGGCCCTGGTGCTTCAGCAGATATGTCAGGGCGCTCGGCAGCGCCGCATTACCGTCACCGGGCGCGCCCTCGACTTTACGCACATAGATCTGGTGGATCGGCTGATGTTCCGCGGTCGGCGCGTCCTGAATGAGCCCTGCGATTTTGGGCGCTTCGGCCGTGGCCATATCGTCGATCGTCTTGGCATCGATCCGGCCGGCTTGTGCCAGCGTGACCAATTGGTGATGCTGTCCCGCCTTGGTGCCGTCCGCCGCGGTCAGGGTCCAGTCGATCTCAAAATCCGCTTTGGCCGCCTTGCCGCTGGGTGCGACGGCGGTTCCGGTCAAATGATAGCTGAACTTATTTCCAGGCCCTGTCGTCGCCGGTACTTCGATGATCTTGAGCGCGCTCACCATGGCGGCTGCGATCGCCGTCCCGGTTTCGGCATGGGTGCCGGTGACGGGGCTCACGACGATCCCGACCGTGTCCGGTACGGTCAGGATCGGCGCGCCGGGCGGTGCGTGGTCATCTTCGAACGGATGCGGCAAGGGCTGGCAGGCGACCAGCACAAGCAACGCGGCAAAGGGCAGGACGCGACGCGTCATGGTCATTCCTAGAAGAAACAGCTAGCGAGCAAGGCCAGCAGCAAGATGCACAAGAAAATGATCAGATGCGGCATCGGTTACCCCAGCGCAATGGCCGAAATCATCCGCCCGTAATCCGGTTCCGCCTGCTGCGTCGCGCGGCGATAGGAGAAAAACCGCGGATCGGTGACGGTATCGAGGCCGAGATCGGCAATATCGGCAAGCCCTAGCGGTGCCAGACCTGCGGCGACATAGCCCGGTAGATCGAAGAGAAAATACCCAGGCCGCGCGGCCGGCCGAAAGAATGGCTCGGCATCGGCAAAATGATCCGGAAATTCCGGGCCGACTTCGTAGCTTTGCTGCCGGATCGCCGGACCGATCCCGACCCTAATCTGCTCAGGCTTAGCCCCCAGCGCGACCATCGCCTCGATCGTCGCCGCCGCGATATTATCGCGCGCACCCTTCCAGCCGGAATGAGCGGCCCCGATGACCCCGGAATCGGGATCGGCAAACAGCAGCGGCACGCAATCGGCCGACAGCACGCCGAGACAGAGCCCCCGCTGATTGGTGACGAGTGCATCGGCTTGGGGCGCATCGGCGGGGGCCCAGGGCTGCTCGACCGTCACAACCCGTGCCGAATGGATTTGATGCGGCGTCACCAGCGCGGCAGCCGGCAGCCCGAGATGGGCGGCAACGATGCCGCGATTGCGGGCGACATGGTCGCGGCTGTCGTTAGAGCCCAAGCCGCAATTGAGCGAGGCATAGAGTCCCTCACTGACGCCGCCTTCCCGGGTAAAAAACCCGTGCCGGATATGCGGCAAGTCGTCGAACGTCGCGAGTGTCAGCATGTCGGGGCACTCGGCGGGGAGGTGACCGGCAAAATCTTGAACAGCCTGCCCATTCCCGTCGGATCGATCAAGCGCTGAAGCCCGCGGCGGATCGAAATCGCCTGCTCGGGCGATGCCTGCCGGCAAAGACGCTCGGCGCGAAGCTCGGCGCCGTTCTCGATCAAGAATTTACCCTGGGTCTGTAACGCGCCGGTCACGGCACCGCCAGCGCGCAGTGCGCCGGCTAAAGCGGCGAAATCGACATGAGCCGTTATGTCCGCTTCACCCGGCTCGTTCAGCACGGGCACCGGGCGATGCGCCTTCACCGCTTGGAGCGTTTCGCCTGTTGCTGTTTCGGGATGGCCGTAATCGATCAGCAAGGCGGCGCCCGCGGCGCGGCGAAGCCGGTCGCCGATCATGGTCGCGATTTCGCTCGCGGGGTCGGCGGTTTCAAGGATCGCTCCATCCGGGATTTCACCCGGTGGCTCCGGCGTCGGAAAACCGATCTCGCCGCAGACGAAAATGAACGATCCGTCCGGATCCAGCGCGACACGCCGCTCATGCCACTTGCCGTCATGGCGGAGCCATTGGCGGATCGGCAGCGCATCGAAAAATTCGTTAGCGACCAGCAAGGTCGGTCCATCCGGCACGGTGCCGAGCGTGGCATGCCAGCGCGGAATTATATCGGGGTGGAAGCAGGCCAGCGTCCTGCGCTGTGCCTCAGCGAGAACCGGGCTGGTCTCCACGAGATGGACCGTTACTGCCGCCCGACAGGCCGGCAGCACACGAAGGGCGCGCAGCAGATCGGCCATCAGCGTGCCGCGCCCGGGTCCGAGTTCGATCAGATGGACCGGTTCTGGCGCACCCATCGCCTGCCAATGTTCGGCAAACCAGAGGCCAATGATTTCCCCGAAAATCTGACTGATTTCCGGGGATGTAATGAAATCCCCTTCGATGCCGAGCGGGTCGCGCGTCATATAATAGCCATGCTGCGGATCGCCGAGCGCGCCAGCCATGAAGCGATCGACCCCGATCGGTCCTTGCTCGCGGATTTCAGCCGCGAGCATCCGGCCGAGCGGTGTCACGCGGTCTGCGGTTGCGGCTTGGCCCGCCAGATCAGCCAGGCGCCGCTGAGCAGCATGGGCAGCGACAGCAATTGCCCCATGGTGACACCGAACAGCAGAAAACCCAGTTGTGGATCGGGCTGGCGGAACAGCTCGCCGATCGTCCGCGCGATCGCATAGCCCATCAGGAACGCACCGGTCTGGACTCCACGCCGATGGCGAGCGCCGCTCCGTTCCAGGATGAACAGTACAATAAACAGAACTAGCCCTTCGAGTGTTGCCTGATAGAGCTGACTCGGGTGGCGCGGTTCCGGGCCAGCGCCGGGAAATACCATGGCCCACGGCACATCGGTCGGACGGCCGAACAGCTCGCCATTGACGAAGTTCGCAAGCCGGCCAAAAAACAGGCCGATCGGCACGGCCGAGACGACGATATCGCCGATGGCGAGCAAGCTCAGGCGATGCTTCCGGGCAAACAGCGCAAGCGCCAGAATCACACCGGCGCAGCCGCCATGGAATGACATGCCGCCATGCCAGACAGCCGGGATTTCCGCCAGATTTTCGATGTAGTAGCCGGGTCGGTAGAACAGCACATACCCGACTCGGCCACCGAGGACGACGCCGAACGTCACCCAGACCAGAAGATCGTCGAGCGCTTCGGTGGTGAGAACGATCGGCGCCCGGCGGATCAGGTAGGCGCAATAGCGCCACCCCAGGACCAAACCCGTAATGTAGGCGAGCGCATACCAGCGGATCGGCAGCGTGAAAATCGTAAACGCGACCGGATTGAAATCCGGGTAGGGAATGGCAAGGATCATCGGTACCGATCGGGCTTCATTAGGAAATCTTGCACATAAATCCGCACCGCGTCTTCGAGTGCGGTGGCCGGTTTGGTGTAGCCGGCCTGTTGCAGCCGGGACATCTCGGCTTTTGTAAAATACTGATAATTTGGCCGAAGGCTCTGCGGCATATCGATGTAGCGAATATCGGTCGGCTGACCGAGTGCTGCATATACGGCGGCAGCGAGATCGAAGAACGAGCGCGCCTCGCCACTGCCCGCATTGAAGAGGCCCGAGACTTTGGGATTGTCATAGAGCCAGAGCGCCATATCGACGACATCCTGCACCCAGACGAAATCGCGGAGCTGGCCGCCATCGGCGTAATCCGGGTGGTGGGATTTGAATAGGGTGGCATGGGCGCCCGCGTTGGCCTTCTCGAAGATCTGGTGGGCGACGCTCCGCTGATGGCCTTTGTGATACTCGTTGGGTCCGAATACATTGAAGAATTTGAGACCGGCCCATTGCGTCGGCTTGGCATAATCACGCGCGATCTGTCGGGAAACCCACCGATCGAACAAATGTTTCGACCAGCCATAGGCATTGAGCGGGTGCAATCTGGCGAGCCCCTCCGGCGACTCATCGTCGCTAAAGCCGGCGGCGCCATCGCCATAGGTCGCCGCCGACGAGGCATAGATCAGCCGGACCCGGTGATCCGCACACCAGCGCCAGAGCGTTTGAGACAGGGTGAAATTTGTCGAGATGATCAGATCGGCATCGGTTTCAACCGTCGAACTGATCGCCCCCATATGGAACACGCAGTCGATCGCGTCCGCCTGTTGATCAAGATAATCCAGCATGTCGGCCGGTGGGACGATAGCGATTAATTCGCGCTTGGCCAGGTTGCGCCATTTATCGTCCGTCCCCAGCACATCGACCACAACGACGCCGGCACCTCGCTCTTCGAGTGCTGCAACGAGATTTGAACCGATAAAGCCAGCGCCGCCAGTTACGACAATCATGCGAAGTCCGCCTTAAGAGCGAAAGGAAATGCCCGCTCCGTGGGCATTCTGAAGCGGCGTTATAGGCGGAAGCGGAGCTGACCGGCAATAGAAAGGCAAGTGTGGCGGGGCTGGCGCGTGGCGATTGCCGTTTGCCGCGCGGTTGAAATATGCTAGCTCGGCAGATCGGAGCAAAGGAGTGGCCATATGCAGACCGATAATCGCCTGCTCGACGATTTGGCGCGGGTTGCGACCGGGGCATTCAGTGCCTTCACCGGCGTGCGCGATGAAATCGAAGCGCGGATGCGGGAGCAGTTCGAGAAGATCCTGTCCCGGCTTGACGTTGTCACGCGCGAAGAATTCGACGCGGTCAAGGCAATGGCGTCGCGCGCCCGTGAGCAACAGGAAGCAGCCGAAACCCGGCTTGCTGCGCTGGAGTCGGCACTCGCTACCCTCTCGACCCCGAAGCCAAAGCGCACCAAGCCGGAGTCGGAAGAGCCCTGATTACCGCAAAAAAGCCTGCCCGCGGCGCTTCCGCCGGACGAATGCTTGGGTGCTACGAATTATCGGCTACACTGAGGAAGGTGACCGAAACGATCACCTTTCGCTTCCGCCAAGGAGGGCAGCAATGACGGCGCTTTCCACCGAAACCAGCGTGATTGCCCTAAACCCGATCGATATTGTCGAGGAGATCGTGCTTGCCAATGAATGGCCGCATGATCGGGCCAGCGACGAAGAGATGGTCGTCGAGATCACCGGCCGCTGGTGCGACTACCGCCTCCTGTTTGTCTGGCAGGAAGAAATCTCCGCGATGCATTTCTCGTGCAGCTTCGACATGAAGGTGCCGAAAGCGCGCCGGGCGGCGGTGTATGAGCTGCTAGCGATCGTAAATGAAAAGATGTGGCTTGGCCATTTCGATATTTGCTCAGACACGAATCTACCCATGTTCCGCCATGCGATCCTGCTGCGCGGCGCGCAGGGCGCTTCGGTCGAGCAGCTCGAGGATCTGGTCGATATGGCGCTCACCGAATGCGAGCGCTTCTACCCGGCCTTCCAGCTCGTGATCTGGGGCGGCAAGAGCCCAGAGGAAGCGGTCACTTCCGCCATGATTGAGCCGATGGGCGAGGCTTAAGTCACGCATTATGACCAAGCCGTCCGTGCTGCTAGTCGGCTGCGGCAAGATGGGTGGAGCCCTGCTGAATGGCTGGCTGCAACGTGATCAGATCGAGCAGGCTATTCTCGTTGACCCAGCCGGGCCGAGTGATTTTTTCGCGCATCGTCGCGTCACGATCCTGTCCCATCGCTCGGAAATCCCTCGCCACTTCGTCCCGGATTGTTTGGTACTTGCCGTCAAACCACAAATCCTGAACGAGATAGCGCCGGCCTATCGTGACCTTGCGGCAGCCGGTGCAGTTGTGTTGTCGGTTGCTGCTGGCAAGACTCTCGCGTCGCTTAAGGCTTCGGTCGGCTCGGACGCGGCGATCGTTCGTGCCATGCCGAACCTACCGGCATCGATCGGTTGCGGTATCACCGTAGCTGTCGCCAATACGGCGGTTTCGGGTCAGGTTCGCAGTCTCTGTCATTCACTCCTCACGGCGGTTGGCGCCGTGGAGTGGATTGACGACGAAACCTGGCTCGATGCCGTCACGGCCTTGTCGGGAAGCGGTCCTGCCTATGTGTTTCTTCTGATCGAAGCGATGGCGGCGGCTGGGACAAAATCCGGCTTGCCGGCGGATTTGGCGTTGCGGCTGGCGCGGGCAACTGTGCGGGGCGCGGCCGCGCTCGCCGAAGGTGCCGATAGTGATCCGTCCGCGCTACGCCGTGCGGTCACGAGTCCCAATGGCACGACGGCGGCGGCGCTTGACGTTTTGATGGCGCCCGAGGGGATGCAAGCCCTGTTTGATCGCGCCATTGATGCCGCTACGCGCCGGTCACAGGCGCTTGCCGAATAGGCGACACTGAGCAGGCGCTAGACCGGTGCGTGTTGCAGTGCAACATCGGCCTTGAAGTTTATTTTGCGCTGCACTATATCTCACATATAAATCAACCAGGGAGGCTCCGATGCCCGCAGAAATGCAAATGCCGTTTGGCCAGGATTTCACCAAGTTTTTCGCGTCGTTCGGAAATAATGGTTTCAGCTTTGAGCCGTTAATGGCTCTCCAACGCCGGAACATCGAAGCTCTGACGCAGGCCAACAAGGTCGCGATCGAGGGCTTCCAGACCGTTGCTCGTCGTCAAGCAGAAATCGTCCGCGGCGGCATTGAGGAGGCCTCGACAATGGTTCGGGAACTCTCGGCTCTTAAGTCGCCGGAAGATCACGTCGCGCATCATACCGCCATTGCCAAAAAAGCGATCGAGCAGTCATTAGTGAATGCGCGTGAATTGTCTGAAATCGTCGCGCGCGCCGGCAACGAAGCGTTCGATGTGTTGAACCATCGGCTCGGCGAGACGCTTGACGAAGTTCGCGAGCTGGTCACCACAAAAGCTAAGTAAGCACACCGGCCAATTATACGTTTCTATCGTGTGAAAATAAAATTTCGTACGATAGCGACGCCTGATACCCGATAAATTCACGTTGCGTTCGGGTCCATCTCGGCGATTATAGCGGCTCATTCTTGCCGACGCGTAAACGGCAGCCTATCTCTCTGCAACGGGAGACGGGCTGCCCTCGTCGAGTGGAGCCGAACCATGCACCAAGCCGGGCGGGTCATCGAATTCGATCAGGACGAGTTCCTGTGGCAGGAACTGCGGCGCGAAGCGAGTGAAGCTGCGGCGGCCGAGCCAGTCCTGTCGGGTCTCATTCATGCGACCATTCTCAATCATGATACGCTAGGGCAGGCACTTGGGTGCCACCTCGCGCAAAAGCTCGGCGGCCCCTACGTTGATCGGCTCGCCATGCGCGATCTGTTTGAGGAAGCGTTTGCGGCCGATCCATCGATTTTGCGCGGATTTCACCGCGATCTGAGGGCGGTACGCGAACGCGATCCTGCCTGCCGTTCCTATTTGCAGCCGTTTTTGTTTTTCAAAGGGACGGCGGCGCTGGAATCCTATCGTCTGTCGCACTGGCTCTGGAACGAGGGGCGGCACTGGCTCGCTTTTGAACTGCAAAGCCAGATCTCCGAAGCATTCCAGGTCGATATCCATCCTGCCGCACAGCTGGGCCATGGCGTGTTTATCGACCATGGGACAGGCATTGTAATCGGGGAGACAAGCGTCGTCGGTGATGATGTCTCGATCCTGCAGTCGGTCACACTTGGCGGGAACGGTAAAGAGCGCGGCGATCGGCATCCCAAAATCGAGCGTGGCGTGTTGATCAGCGTGGGTGCAAAGGTGCTTGGCAATATCCGGGTGGGTGAGGGCGCTCGGATCGCCGCGGGCTCGGTCGTGCTGCATGAAGTGCCGGCGCATTCGACGGTTGCTGGGGTTCCGGCCAAGGTCGTTCGGGTGCCGACCTGCGCCGATCCGGCAAAGAGCATGGACCATCTTTTCGGCGATGGTATTTAGAGCAGACCGCGATCAGACAGAATCGTCCGTCACATCAAAGATCTAGAGCGATTTGGGTGAGCCCGTGCGAACGCAAATCGCTCTAGCGCTAGAGAAACCATGGAACCGACCAGACTCCAAAAAGGTTGGAGCAACGCGTATTGCAGGGACTGAAACACCATGGCTGAAACACGGCGCCCGATCATCACCGGCGAAACAGATGCCGAGCGCGCGGTAGCACTCGCCCGATACCATGCTCGCGAGGCGCGAATTCGTGCCGTTCTCGAATCAGCGCGCGAGAGTTGGCCCCCCGTCATCGAGTTCGATCGCCCATCGCCCGCGTGGTCGTTCAACGGCTAATCGAAAGCACATGTCTGTCCGCCTCATCGGGGCAGCGAGAGAAACGCTCTACAGCGTTATCTGACGGCTGGTGTCGGTCGGTCAGTGAGCGGAGCCATCCGGCGTCGACACTATGACGCCTTCGTCTAGCTCCTGAACCGGTACCGAGATGCCTATTTCGGACATTTCGAGGATGCTGGTCTGGTCGAGCAGATGGCCGACCCAATCCCCGTTACGCCGCTCAAAGCCCAAGCCGCCGATCGAGTCCTGCAAAGGCGGCCGCCGACGGTAATCGCCAGATTGGCTTGAATCAGCGCATGAGCTTCAGTCCCACCGTTCAGAAGGGCTCACGCGAATCGCTCTAGGTCTTTGAGTTGACGAGCATCTTCACGCGCTCAGACGATTCTGTCTGAGCGCGATCTGATCTAGCACGGCCGCGAACGCTGTTCTAATGCGAGCTGACCATTCTTCGCTTGCCAAATCCCCCAATACCGCCAATTTACACAAAAATTTAACTGTGGGGAGACGGCGCCAATGAGTTCGTTCCTGGACAAGTCCCGGACTATCGCGCCAGGGGCCTATCAACGGTTCATTGTTCCGACGGCGGCGCTTGCGGTGCATCTCTCGATCGGCCAAGCCTATGCGTTCTCGACGTTTTCGCTGCCGCTCGGGCGCCTGATCGGGATCACGCAACCGGTGGAGGGCGATTGGACCCCGACCGATATCAGTTGGATCTTTTCGATCGCCATAGCGATCTTGGGCCTCTCGGCTGCGTTGTTCGGGCGTTGGGTTGAGCGGGTCGGCCCCCGACGTGCCATGTTTGTTGCCGCATTATGCTTTTCGGCCGGCTTTTTCATCTCGGCCGTTGGGGTGTGGGAGCACCAGATATGGCTGCTTTACATGGGGTATGGCGTGTTCGGCGGTTGCGGCTTGGGCATTGGCTATATTTCGCCGGTTTCGACGCTGATTCGGTGGTTCCCGGATCGGCCGGGCATGGCGACCGGCATGGCGATTATGGGGTTCGGTGGCGGGGCGTTGATCGGCGCCCCGCTGTCGGTGGCACTCATGGCGCATTTCAAGACCCCGACCTCGCTGGGCGTTGCCGAGACATTCCTGGTGATGGGGGTCATCTACTTCATTTATATGATTTTCGGCGCTTTCATTGTGCGTGTGCCGGCCCCGGGCTGGCGGCCGCAAGGCTATATCGCCCCGACAACCGCCAAGCGGTTGGTCACCGTTGGCCAGATCGAGGCCAACGAAGCGCTGAAGACGCCGCAATTCTACCTGCTATGGGGCGTGCTGTGCTTGAATGTCACGGCCGGGATCGGGGTCCTTAGTCAGGCTTCACCGATGATTCAGGAGATGTTTCCCGGGTTGGTCGGGCCCGCAGGCGCCGCCGGTTTCGTTGGGCTGTTGAGCCTCTTCAACATGGCCGGGCGCTTTTTCTGGTCATCAACCTCTGATTATATCGGCCGACGGAACACCTACTTCGTATTCTTCCTGCTGGGTATTTTGCTGTATGGCACCGTACCGACTTTGGGTCATCTGGGATCGCGAGTGCTATTCGTGGCCGGCTGCGCCGTTATCCTCAGCATGTATGGCGGCGGATTTTCGACGATCCCGGCCTATCTGCGGGACCTGTTCGGCACGATGAATGTCGGGGCGATCCATGGGCGGCTGCTGACGGCGTGGTCCGCGGCGGGGCTGCTGGGACCGCTGCTGGTCAGCTATATTCGGCAGTATCAGATCGAACATGGCGTTGCCAAGGCACAAGCCTATGAGGTGACGCTGTATATTATGGCCGGTCTGCTGTTTCTCGGATTCCTCTGCAACTTCTTCATTACGCCGGTGAAGGAAAGCCATTTTTTCCGTGGCGTTGCGGCTAACGAGTGAGGCGGCTAATATGACGATGAAACTGATTGTGCCGTGGGTGGTCGTGGCTATTCCGCTGATTTGGGGTGTCGTGCAGACCTTGATCAACGTCGCGAAGCTCTTCCAATAGAGCACGCTCCGGAGGCGAATCCGGTAGAGGAGGAAACCAAGGTGACGCGTTTAACCGAAAAGCTCGGCTGGATTGGATTGTCTGCCCTGGGGGCGGTGTCGTTGGGCGTCGTGGCGCTAAGCCGGGGCGAGACGATCAATGCGCTTTGGCTGGTCGTCGCCGCGCTATCGACCTACCTCATCGCCTACCGGTTTTACGCCCTTTATATCGCGCGGGACGTGCTCGGGCTGGATGCGTCGCGGCTGACTCCAGCGGTCCGGCGCAATGACGGGCTCGACTATGTACCCACCGATAAATACGTGCTGTTCGGGCACCATTTTGCCGCCATTGCCGGCGCCGGTCCGCTGGTCGGACCGGTTTTGGCGGCGCAAATGGGCTATCTGCCCGGCACGCTGTGGCTGCTGGTCGGGGTCGTGTTCGCGGGCGCGGTGCAGGATTTCATCGTCCTCTTCATCTCGACCCGACGCGATGGGCGCTCGTTGGGCGATCTGGTGCGCACCGAGATGGGCGCGGTTGCCGGCGGCATCGCGTTGATTGGCGTGCTAATGATCATGGTCATTCTGCTGGCGGTGTTGGCACTGATCGTGGTCAAGGCGCTGGCGGGCAGTCCCTGGGGTACCTTCACGGTCATCGCCACCATGCCGATCGCCGTCGTGATGGGCGTTTATGGCCGCTATATCAGGCCCGGCCGCATCGGCGAGATGTCGATTATCGGGCTCGTCCTGCTTATGCTCGCGCTGTTTTTCGGGCAGTCCGTGGCGGATAGCGAGACGCTGGCACCACTCTTTACTTTCAAGGGCGAGACGCTGGCGCTGTTGCTGATCGCGTATGGATTCATCGCGTCGGTGCTGCCGGTCTGGCTGCTGCTGGCACCGCGCGATTATCTCTCGACCTTCCTCAAGATCGGGACGATCTGTGCGCTGGCGCTTGGCATCCTGATCGTCCGCCCTGAGCTCCACATGCCGGCCGTGACCCGATTCATCGACGGGACTGGCCCGGTCTTTACGGGCAATCTCTTTCCATTCCTCTTCATCACGATCGCCTGCGGCGCCGTCTCGGGTTTCCACGCGCTGGTGTCGTCCGGCACCACGCCCAAGATGCTGGAGAATGAGAGCCAGGCCCGCTTCATCGGCTATGGCGCGATGCTGACGGAGAGCTTTGTCGGCATCATGGCGCTGATCGCCGCGACGGTGCT
>Ga0116226_10001038_pt1 | contig 24225 bp, 16 predicted proteins | sample S1TSphfallax_FD_89692 | JGI IMG/M metagenome (GOLD analysis project Ga0116226, IMG submission 89692) | Host-associated microbial communities from peat moss isolated from Minnesota, USA - S1T2_Fa - Sphagnum fallax MG | ecosystem: Host-associated > Plants > Peat moss > Unclassified | place: USA... | reverse complement strand
CGCAGCCCGAGTGTCCAGTGAAAATTCACCTTGCCGCGCATGGCCAGGATGAGGACCAGATACAATATCACGGATGCCGCCCATCCCTCCACCGGCGCGATACCGACACTCAGGCCAAAATTCGGGATGACGTTGCCAGGGATCGAAAGCACAACCGAAACCACCACGCCGAACAGGAGAGACCCGATCCCAATCCAGTTTGTGGCGTTCAGATCGCGCCAGCGCAGCACGCCCGCAAGGTCGCGCTTGATCCCAAAGAGCTTGGGCAGCAGCAGTACATCGATCGCCATCAGGGTCGTCGCCGTCGGGACGGTCGAGGCGCCGATGCCGGCGACGATGAAGAACACCGTCTGGCTTGCCGCGGTCGCCATCCAGGCCGAGAGCGCGCAGCCGCCGGCCAGCAGGATCGCAATGGAATAATAGCGCTTCATGTTGAAGACATTCGTCATCGCGTTGATCGACTCGTACAGGTTCATGTCATTCAGCACGAATTGCGACGCCAGGATGATGATGGCGGCAAAAGGCACCGAGCCAAAAAGATAATGCACGATGACATTGGCCTGCTGCGCCGGGTTTGACCCCACCGAGGTTAACGCCATCACCCAGCCTGCGATCGGGAACAGGAACAGCCCGACGACATAGGCGAAAAACATCGGAAGACCGACGGATTTGACGTCGCGGCGCGAGAATCGCCAGACATCGGGCTCATTGCCATAAACGCCGGCGCCGACGATGAGGGTCGCGGTGGCGATGATGGATGTCGTATCGGGCATCTTCGGCGCCGCCCAGAGGACATGGTAAGGTGTGGTCGATAGCGCCTCCCAAAGCGAATAGACGACGATGAACAGCACGAAGGGTGCGACGAAGCGGCCGAAGACGCCGATGCCCTTGAAACCGATGATGTTGTTGGTCGCCATTAGAAGCGTGAAAACAACCCCCACGATCACCGTCGAGGTCAAAACCGGTAACAGACCCTGCAATAATTGTCCGGTATACACCGCCTGGAACGAATACCAGCCGCTGCCCATGACAATCAGGAAAATCGAGACGAGCACCGACCCGAACTTGCCGAACACCGCGCGCGCCAAAAATGGCTGCATCTGCCCGGTCACCGCGCCTAGGCAGCCGGCCAGAATGCCATAGACGCAGAGGCAAGCCGTCCCAATCCCGCAGCCAATCAGCAGGTCGTGGAGGGACTGGCCGGCCTGCTGGGCCGCGAAGCCGACAAACATCGCCGAAAAATTCGCGAGTGTCGCCACCCATAGCAAGCCCATCGCGATTGGGCCGCGCCTGGCGTCATCCGGGACGACGTCATATGCGAGATCGTAGGTCAGCGCCTCGCCCAGATTTTCGTCGTGATTCTGCATTTCATTTGGCATGATCTTATTCCTTTTTAAGGTGGAATCCGGTTGAACCTGTATCAAGCGGCGTCCACGATGTTGTACTCGGGCCCGAACGGGAAGCGCGTGATGTTTTCAGCACCTTTCTCGGTCAGCACCAGAATGTCGTGCTCCCGGTATCCGCCGGCGCCGGGCAAGTCTTCCGGCAGCATCAGCATCGGCTCCATGGAGACGACCATGCCGGGTTCCAGCACGGTCTCGACATCCTCGCGCAACTCCAGCCCCGCTTCGCGGCCGTAATAATGGCTGAGCACGCCAAAACTATGGCCATAGCCGAAGGTGCGGTACTGCAGCACGCCATGCATGCGATAGATTTCGTTCAGCTCCAGCGCGATGTCGAGGCAGCGCGCACCAGGGCGGATCAGTTCAAGGCCGCGCTTATGAACTTCGCAGTTGATCCGCCAGATTTTCAGATGCGCATCGCTGGCGTGCCCAAGAAATAGCGTGCGCTCGAGCGCGGTATAATAGCCGGCGATCATCGGGAAACAGTTGAGCGAGAGGATGTCGCCGCGCCGCACCCGCCGCGAGGTGACCGGATTATGCGCGCCATCGGTGTTGATGCCGGACTGAAACCAGGTCCAGCTGTCCATGAGCTCGGCATTTGGAAAGCTCCGTGCGATCTCGCGCACCATTTGCGCCGTGGCATGAAGTGCCACCTCATATTCCGGCACATCCTCCCGCAGCGCCTCCACACAGGCGGCCCCGCCGATATCGGCAATGCGCGCGCCCTCGCGGATCAGCGCGATTTCCGCCGCGGATTTGACCATGCGCTGGCGCATCGCCGGCCGGGCGATGTCCACCTGTTCAAATTCCGGCAGCGCCGCTTTGAATTCCGCCGCGCGGTCCAGACTCAACTGGTCGAACTCCACGCCAAGCCGCCCCTTGATCACGCCGGCCTGCATCAGCGCGGTTTTCACCGCATGCGCATAATTATCGCGCCGCCAATCCGTGTAGACGATGTTTTCGCCCGTCACCCGCCGCCATGGCTGCCCGCCATCGATATTGGCGGAAATCGTGATGTGCCGCTCCTGCGTGACCACCAAGGCGAATGACCGGCCGAAATAGCAATAAAGGAAATCCGCGAAGTAGTTGATGTTGTGATAAGAGGTGAAGATGGCGGCGTCGATTCCGGCATCTTCCATGTGCAGGCGCAAGGCGGCCAGCCGGCGCGCCATTTCCTCCGCGGCGAATGTCGGGGTGATTTTTTCCCCGTTCTTGATCTGCTTGAGGCGGGCAAGCCCGTCCATGGCGGTAAGTTCGTTCGGCATCGCTGTGTCTCCTGGCGGTATGATGGCCGCTCAACTGCACGCGATGCCGCTCAAAGCGCCAATAGATAGGACAAATGGCGGATAGGAAACGCCAATGCCGCCCGCTTCGTCCTGCTGGCCTCAGGCGTCGGTCTCGGGCCCGGCCATAACCTCGCCCAGCAGCGCGGCCAGCCGGCGCACCTGCCGGCCCTGCGCCCGCGGATTGAGGTAAATCCCAACCTGTGCATTGGGCAAAACCGGCAAATCCTCCAGCACAACCAGCCCCGGCGGCACCAGGCGCGCGGCCATCGCGGTCACGCCAAACCCGCTGCGCACGGCCGCCTCAATCCCCGTCAGGCTGGCGGTCGTGTACACAACATCGGCGCGCCACCCCTCGCGCTCCAGCACAGCCATCATCATCCGGCGATACATGCAGCCTTCAGGTGCGGCCACCAGCGCAAATGGGCGATCCGGGTTCTCGCCGGCGGGCGGGGCGCGGCCCGGCGCGCCGGCCCAGCTCAATCGCTCGGGCCAGGCGGCGATGGCGCCGCTCATCAACTGCTCGGTCATCGCGACCACCAGGTCGAGCGTCCCTTCGCGCAGGTCACGCAGCAGGTTCTGCGAAATGTCGCAAACCACCTCGAAGCGGATATCCAGCCCATCCGCATCCACAAGACTCAGAAATTTTGGCAGAAAATGGTCGGCATAATCATTCGGGACACCCACGCGCAGCCGGTTGCCCGCACCCTGCGCCGCCAGGCGGTTCATCATCTCATCATGCAGCGCCAGAATCCGGCGCGCATAGGCGGCGCACACCTCGCCCGCCTCGGTCAGCTGCGCGACACCCGATTCACGCTCCAGCAGGGTAATGCCAATCAATTCCTGAAGCTTCTTGATCTGCAGGCTGATCGTCGGCTGCGTGCGGCCAAGCTCCTCGCCCGCCTTGGTAAAGCCTTTCAGGTCAACCACCATCACCAGCGCGCGCAGCAGATTCGTGGGGACGTTGATCATCGAGGAAGGATGTTACTTTTTTGAAAAAAAGTAACCAAAAAACTTTTTTGCTCCGCATCGCGCGGCGCTGAAAGAGCCCGGCACGGAAACTAATAAAGTTTTTTTGCTTCTTTTTGTTCACAAAAAGAAGTGCTTTCTTCCTTTCCTCCAAACCGCCCCAGCCTCAAAAACCCGATATCATGCCCCGTCGTGCCATCCCCGGTGGCGAGGTCGGCGATGATCTCACCGATCACGCTGCAGAACTTGAAGCCATGCCCGGAGCATGGCGAGGCCAGCACCACCTGCGCGTGATCGGGATGGTGGTCCAGGATGAAATGCTCGTCCGGCGTATTGGTGAACATGCAGCTCCGCAGCGCCATGGTGGCGCCGCTGCCGGCGGGGAAATAGCGTTCGCCGAATTGGCGGAGCAGCGTCTCATCCACCGCATCGGGCTCGCGCGCCACCGTGTCCGCCGCGCCGGTCTCGTTCAGGTGGTGGTACCGGCCGAACTTGAAGCCCGGCACATCATAAACGGGCAGACCGTAATACCGCCCTTCCTCGACCTGCAGATTGAACACCGGGAACCGCTCCGGGCTGAAATATTCCGGCCGGCGCGGCTGCAGCCAGGCGAGCACCTGGCGTTCCGGCACCGCGGACCGCGCCAGCCTGGGCACCAGCTCCCCCATCCAGGCGCCGGCCGTCAGCACCAGCCGCGCCGCCCGGTAGCGCCCCTTATCCGTCACCACCTCCACGCCCTCGCCACCGGGATGGGCCTCCCAATGCAGCAGTTTTTCGCGGGCATGCAGTTCAGCGCCGCCCGCCATGGCCAGCTCGGCATGCGCGACGATGGCGCGTTCGCTCGCGATCAGCCCGCCCTGCGGCTGGTAGACCGCGCGATGCCCCGGCGGCAGTTGATAGCCCGCAAACCGCGCATTCACCTCCGCGCCCGTCAGCACCTCATGCGGCAGATCGTGCAATCTGGCTGAACGCAGCGCGCCCTGGAACAGCGGATCATCTTCGGGACTCGCATCGATCGACCCCGTCGTGACCATCAGAACCCGTCCGCTCGCTGTCTCTGCCTCCCGCCATAGCGCGAAGGCGCGCTGCACGAGTGGCACGTAGGAGGGATGTTCGTAATACGGCAGCCGGATGATACGGGTCACGCCATGCGAGGAGCCATGGGCATGGGGGATGTCGAAGCGTTCCAGGCCGAGCACGCGCTGTCCGCGCCGCGCCAGATGCCAAGCGGCGGCACTGCCCATGCCGCCCATGCCGGCGATGATCACGTCGTAATCCATCTCGATCTCCCTGTGTTTGCGGCATGCCGTGTAGCAGGCAGGTGGCGGCGTCGCCCGGTCTGAATGCGGCAATGTGCCGGTCAGATTGCGCCACACGCCCGCCTCATGGCGGCGGCCGACGAAGCGGGGGGAACTGGCCCTTGGCGCCATAAGGCCACCAGGCTTCCAGCATCGCGAGCAGTGCCGCAGGGGGTTTTTGCCGCGCCGCGGATGGCGTGAGGCCGAATGCCTTGCGAAACTGCCGACTGAAATGCAGGGCATCGGCAAAGCCGCATTGCAGCGCGACCGCCTCGATCCGGCCCCTTTGTTCAACATGGTCCTGGGCCATCAGCCAGATGGCGTAGGACAGCCGCATGTCGCGCGCGAAGACCTGGATACTGGCGCCGATGGCCTGGCGGAACAGCCGCTCCATCTGCCGTCGCGACATCGCCAGCGCCGCGGCGAGTTGATCACCGCGAAGCGGCGCCGATAGGTTTTGCTCGATCAGCAGGATCGCGCGGCGCACCCGCGGATCGGCGATGGGCCGGATGTTCGATGGCTGCGGCTGTGCCGCGTTGGCCGGGCGATGGCCGTCGCGCAGCATGATATGCATGGTTTTCTGCGCCGCCGCCCCGCCCAGATGCCGCTTGACCAGATGCGCCGCCAGATCCGCCGAGGCGAGGCCGCCGGCGCAGGTGATGACGCGGCCCGTGGCCACCCAAAGCCGGTCCGCGACCGGCTTTACCAGCGGGAACCGTTCCGCCAGGTCGGCATGGTGATACCATGACACGCAGCAGGAACCGCCCTCCGGCACCAGGCCGGCTTCCACCAGCGCCAGGCTGCCCGTGCAGATGCCGATAACGCCGACACCTTTTGCCGCGCCCTCGTTCAAAAACGCCCGCATGCGCGACGGCAGCAGCGCTTGCCCCATGGGGGGCAGCAGGCCGCCGGCGACGACCAGGTAATCGAATCGTTCCGGCGCGCTCAGCGTCTCCCAGGGCATGACCTCGATGCCGCAGCTGGCGCGGACGGGTTTGAGATCAGGCGCCAGAATGGTCCAGTTGCAGCGTACCGGCTTGGAATGATCCCCCTCATCCGCGGCGAGCCGGATGGTATCCAGGAAGGCCGAAAATGCGATCAGGGTGAAATTCGGCAGCGGTAGAAACGCAACGGATAGCGGTTTTTGCCCATGTTCGTCGGTCATTATTAGATTTCATGATGAGGTCAGGGCCCCGTCGTGGGCATCCAAACCGGTGGAGAAGTCAACCTTTCTCTTTGGGCCGGCGGACTGGGCACGGGGCGCCGGTCCGCGCCGGATGCATTTTGCCGCCCGCCCGGCCTGTGCAAATCCGCCTTCGCCCCCAAGTACATGGCTGGATACATGGGGTGCCGGAAATTGCTTGAATTGCTCGCCTTCGTCGTGGTTTTGCTGGTTCTCATGCCGCTCCTGCTGCTTTGGGTGGGGAAGTTCGCAAAATATTGCGCGCCGGGGCTGCCAACCCCGAAACCGGCGATCGACGCCAAAGCCAAGGTGATCGCGCCACCGAGCGGCTCCGGCGCATAGCGCTGCTCCAAGCGGCGGAGCGTCTTTTTTGCAAGTCTCTGGCCGGGAACGTGGCCGCATTCCGTGTAAGAGTTACAAAAAAGCTTTTGCAGAGCTTTTCTTGCAGATTAGCGACCACTTGCCTCACTTCCCTCATCTCGCCGCGACTCGGCCGTGGAGCCGAAAGAAAGAAGAACTTCTTTTTTGAAAAAAAGAAGCAAAAAACTTTTTGCAAATCTGGGCCGGGGGACGTTTCAATAGCCCATGTAAAACTTACAGAAAGTTTTTGCGGAGCTTTTTTCAAAAAAGCGACCGCTTCCTTACCCGGCGCGGCTTTGCCCAAATGCCTCTGCTTGCGGCTGACGGAGTGGCGTGCCGTCGCTGGCTCTGCGCAAGGTCACTTGCCCCCTCCATGCCTTGGGCACCATCCATTCAAATGCGTGGCAGCCGGAGCCAAGCCCTGCCGCGCGCAGATCTTCTCGGAAGCGGTTGGCAAGGATTTTTTGCACTTCTACGCCGTTGCAAAGAATTTCGAGCTCCACCGGCATTTCTGGCGCGGACATGTCCTGCGCCCAGCCATAAAGCACAGGTGCCATACCATCAATATTGCCCCGTAATGCGCCATTGACGGCTTTGGCCGGGGTCAGCCCGGCCCTTGCATTGATCCGCGCCTGCAGCCGGGCAAGGTAATATCCATCAACGATGCGCCGCGCGCAGATCTCTCCGGCCTGCGCGGGCGGTGCGCTCGCGGCATTCTGGAACCGCTCCCGGCAGCCAGTGTCAAGATAGGATTCTGCCGGCGTATTCTCGGCAAAAATAATGTCGTGGCTATCGAGCTCGACATGGAAGTAATCCACCCGCTCCACCTGCTCGGCCTGGGTGATGGACACGCCATTCACCAGCCGCCAGGCGTAAACCAGCACGCCACCTTCATAAATGGCGTGGTCCGGCGAGACATAAAGATCGCGCGCCGGCACGTTGAATGCCAGCGCGTGGCGGCGGATACGGATTGGCAATGCCTGCGTGTTGCCGGCGATCAAACGGCCATCATAGCTGCGCATGCCGATCCAGCGCACCGGCCGGTATCCATGCGCCGCGGTTTTTACGAGATCGCCGGCTTGCAGCGTCTCGACGGCTTGACTGCCGCGCGCGGTCGCGATGCGCGTGCCCTTGGCGAAGCACGCCACGGCTTCGGTGATCACCGCATTCGCCCCAACCGCGGCCACGGATAGCGTGTCGCTGGATACAACCCCGGTCAGCTCGAGCGTCTCCGCAAATCCGGAACCGGTGATGACAAAGCCCTCGCCCGCCACGAAGGAGCCGGCGGTGACAGCCAGGTTTTCGAGCACGATCGTATCGCCAACGGCAAAGCCCGAAATGGTCTGGCCAGAGGCCAGCTCGGCGGCGCTGCCCGCCAATGTCCACGTGGCACCGCTCGCGAAACTGATCTGGTCAAACCCGCTGAAGGAGCCGCCCATGTCCAGGGCGGCGGCCGGGCCGGCGGCGAGTTCGAGCATGCCATCGCCGTCCCGATCGATCACCGGGCCGGAAAACACCGCACCCTGCGCAACCGTAATGCCGACATCGTTAGACGCGATATCGATTGTCCCATCAATGGTACCCGCATTGGTGAGATTTCCCGCGCCCAAGAAGTACACGGCATCACTGGTTCCGGCGATCAGACCATTGTTAACAATACTTCCGGCGGCGGCAGAAATGCCGGTCACGCCCTCGATGGTGCCGGAATTGAGCAAGGTCGTGCCATACCAGCCAATCGCCCGCTCGCCGCTGATGGTGCCGGAATTGACGAGCGTACCGCCGATGCAGCGCAACCCCAACCCGCTGCCCTGGCCGCCATAGCCAATCACGCCGGTGTTGATCAGCAGCACTTTTCCGGCAACAAAATAGCTAGGCACGATCACGCCGGTATTCTCCAGCGTTGCAGCGGAACCACGCAGCACCACCTTGCCGTTGATGGTTCCGGCATTGTTGATCGTGACCGCGCCGGCCGAATAGGCTGTGTAAATCGCCAGCCCGGAAGCGGGTGCGATGGTGCCTGTATCGGTGATCGTGACATAAGGCCCGAACACGCCAGCACCGGGCGTGACTTCCGCGGCAAGATAGGTGCTGATCGTGCTGACGAGGCCCGTCACGCTGGCGAGCGCGGTGATCGTCGTATCGCCGTTCAGCGCGGTGATGGAAAAATCGGCGGCTGGAAAACTCCCAGTGATCCCGAGTGTCTCGCTCAAGGTCCCATTACCGAGGATGAGCCCCACGCCGGCAATGAAGGTTTCGTTCGCCGCCGCAAAGGAATCGAGAATCAGGCTGTCGCCGGCCAGGAACCCGGAAATGGTCTGGCCCGAGGCCAAATCCCCGGCACTGCCTTCCAACGTCCAGGCCGCACCGCTGTCGAACATGATCTGGCCAAACCCGCTGAAGGAATTTCCCATATCCAGCTCAGCCGGGGTGCTGCCGGCGAGCGCGAACATGCCATCGCCCCCGGAATCCGTCACCGCGCCGTTAAACCGCGCGCCCGGATCGGCCGTGATGACATTCGACCCCGATAATGAAACCGCATAGATGCCACCCGAGATCGTTCCGGAATTGATCAGCGTGCTAAAAAAATCCAGATACACGCCAACGCCGCCGGAGCTTATGTCTCCGCTATTGTCCAGCGTGATCCGCGTGCCGTCCACGCCGAGCTCGGAACCGATGATCGTACCCGAATTGCCAACGGACTGCGTGGCATCGACAGCATGGTCGCCAAAAATATAGCCCTGATTGGCGAGCGATCCGGCGAACACGCCCACACCGGCGCCGATAATCGTGCCGCTATTGGTGACATGCCCAAAGGCCGCTCCGATCCCGACACCGCTGCTGTAGGAAGACGCCGTAATGTCGATCAGCCCGCGATTATTCGTGCCGCCGGTTTCGCCGCCCTCAACGCCGAACCCGCCTGCGATCGTGCCGGCGTTCAGCACATAATTGGCTTGGATACCGCTCACCACGCCGTAATTGAAGATGGAGACGCCGCCATAGACCGCCGCTGAACCGTCGCTGGTGATCACGGCGCCGGAACGGGCAATCGTCAGGTTGCTCGCATAGACTCCGCTGCCTGGCGTGATGTTATGCGTGAACAAGCTGCTGATGAGGGAGACCGGGAGCGTATTGCGCTGATCAACGGTAATTTCGGTCCCGCCATCGAGCGTGTTGATCGTGAAATCCGCGGTGCTGAACCCGCCGGTGATGCCTAATGTTTCGGTTTGCGTGGCATTGGCAAGAATCAGCCCGACGCCTGCAACAAAGCTTGCGGAGCTGGCCAGGAAGGCATCCACAAGCAGTGTATCGCTGCTGTCGAACCCGGCAATCGTTTCGCTGCCAGCGAGCGATCCTTGCAGCGTCCAGCTGCTGCCCGCGGCAAAACTGAACGCGCTGAAACCGCTGAAACTCGTGCCGATGTCCAGGCTGCCCGCCTGGCTCCCGGCCAGGACGAGCTGGCCGCCGCCGGCTTCGTCCACCACCGCGCCCTCGAACCGGCCGCCCGCCGTCACCGTCAGGTTCAGCGCCCCGTCGAACGGTGCGTTCAGGTTTTCGAGCGCGAAGCTGCCGCCGGCGATCAGCCCTGAATTGACGATGGGCGCGCGCGCCTCATAGGCCACCACCCCGATCGTGCCGCCAGAAATGGTGCCCGTATTATAGAGCCCGCCGGCGCCAAAATTGCCGAGATACACGCCGGTCGTCTGACCGGTGATCTCGCCGCTATTCTCAATGGACCCGTAGAACCCGGCATGCACCGCCAGGCCCGCGGCGGAAATGCTGCCGCTATTGGTGAGCGTGCCGTCGCTGAAGACAATCTCGCCCGACATACGGCCCGAATTGGTGACGCCGCCCTCGCCGTAAAATGCGCCATCCGGGCCGATGATGGTGCCGGTATTGATCAGGAAGGCGACACGGTCGACGGCGTAGAACGCGCTGTCGATGAGCCCCGAATTATCGACGGTGTTTGCCACGAAAGCGCCTTCAACGCCAATCGCGCCGTCCAGCGTGCCGCTATTCTCGAGCGAGGCGTAGCCGTCGAGCACCACGTCCTGCGCCAGCAGGCCGGCATTGAGCAGCGTGCCGCCGAGCTGCACGCCGGTGGTGCCCTCCACCGTCCCGCTATTGGTGATTGTGACGGTTTGCGCGACATAGCCGTAACGCACCATCAAACTGTCGGGCAACGTGATGCTGATGACGCTGATGGCGCTCGCCGGCGTCTGCATCTCGATCCACGTATTGCCGTTACTCGTCGAGAGCGAAAACAGTTGCGGCAGAAAATTGCCGCTCAGGCCCACGGTCTCGCTGGTGCTGCCATTGCCCAGGATCAGCCCGCCGGCGATCAGCGTCTCCGAGCTCGCGGCGAAGCCGGTGAGCTCGATGGCGTCGCCCGCCGCCAATCCGTTGATGGTGCCGCCACTGGCCAAGCCGGCGGCATTGCCGGCCAGCGTCCAGGCCGCCCCAGCTGTGAGGTCGATGGTGGAAAAACCCGCGATCGAGGAGCCGAATCCGCTGACCGTGCCGCCCGCCGCCGCCAGATCGAGCAGCCCGTCACCGGATTTGTCCAGCACGGTTCCCGCCAGACTCCCGCCCGTCTGCAGCGTCAGCGCAATGGAATGGAGTGCCTCCACGGCATAGGTGTGCCCGGAGATCAGCCCGGAATCGATGATGCTGCCGCCATAGGCGTAAATGCCCGCCAGGCTACCGGTGATGCTGCCCGTATTGATGACGCTGCCGCTATACAAGGCAACGCCAACGGTTCCGCCATGGATGCCGCCGGCATTGTTCAGCCCGGAATTCTCCAGATACACGCCGGTGATGCTGCCCGATACGCTGCCATCATTGGTCAGCGCGACCGGGCTGCCGGCGGAGCGCAGGGCAACGCCGACCTCGGTGCTGGAGATTCTGCCCTCGGCGGTATTGGTGATGGCAATCGGGTAGGAATCGTAGGGGGTGGCGATGCTGCCGCTGACACCGTCGATCCCCAGCGTGGCGCCGAAAATCGTGCCCGCGTTCACCAGGGACCCCGATTCCATATAGATTCCGGCGACGCCGCCGTTGACGGTCCCGGTATTGTCCACCATCGCCCCGATCACGGCCAGGGCGATGTCCTTGGAGGTGATCAGCCCGCTATTGTGCAACGTGCTGAACGCGCCGAGTAAAGCGCCCTCGCGCCCGCCGCCGATCGTGCCGGCATTGGTGACGGTCAGGCCGACACCGCCGCCGCCAAGTGTCTTGCCATAGATGCTGCCGGTGTTGAGCAGTTCGCCACCTGAAGCGAGGTAGATTCCAAAATCGCCGGTATCGATCTTTCCTTCATTGGTGATCGTGCCGGCAATTCCATAGATGGCGTAACTCGCCGAGTTGAGGATTCCGGTTGGGGTGATCGTCAGCGTATCGCCAAAATTGCCTTGACCCAGGATGATCCCGTGGTTGAACGCCGTACTGATCGTCGTTGTCGTCACAATCCGCGTCCCTCGCCGCCCTGCCACCGAGTTTATACCGTTTGGTCTCGCTCACAATGGAGCAGCGAACCACTGGCGAAACATGCGTTCCGCCAGGCGAGGCGGTCGCGGGTGTGCGGCGAGCCTGCGGTTCGCGATATCCTCGCTTCATTTTCAAATGCCGCGCCGCCGAGATTGCGCAATCCCGCCACGCACCAATCTATCCGGTATGAGCACGCATCTTGCCACCCTCCTCGTCTCCAATCTCGACACCGCGACGGTTTCTGATCTCGCCGATGGCGTTCCCGGGCTTATCGGCGACCTGCGCTCGGACCATGCGGGAGAGACCGGCGCGGTGGCGATCTACCTCGGCATTCTGGCGGTCACCCGCAACCCGCGGATACGGCATTTCGCAACGCTGCATCTGGCGACCGAGCGGGAGCATCTCGCGTGCCTGGGCGCGTTGCTGCCGCCCGGCCGGCGCAGCGCATTATTGCCGCTTTGGCGTGTTGCCGGTTGGCTGACCGGGTTTCTGCCTGGCCTCGTCGGACCGCGCGCGGTCTATGCAACGATCGATGCGGTCGAGACCTTCGTCGATCACCATTACGAGGAACAAATCCGCAAACTGCCGGCGCATGGTCCGGCCGGGGCGCTGCGCGCGCTCCTTCTGGCCTGCCAGGCCGATGAAGTGGATCATCGCGACGAGGCGAGAGCAGCCGGTGCCAGCGCCTACGGGCCGCTGACACATGCGTGGCAGTGGCTGGTCGGCACGGGCAGCGCGCTCGCGGTTGCGGCGGCGAGGCGGGTCTGATGACCGCGCGCCCAACCGTTTACTACGACGGCGGCTGCCCCGTCTGCGCGCGCGAGATCAGCTTCTACCAGCGCCGGCCGGGTGCGGAGTGCCTGGCCTGGGTGGATTTGACGCGGGCCGAGGACGCGGCACTCGGCCCCGGCCTGTCGCGCGCGGCGGCACTGGCGCGCATCCATGTGCGGCGGGCGGATGGCCGGCTCATCGAAGGTGCTGCCGCTTTCGGCGAAATCTGGCGCTGCATGCCCGGCCTACGCTGGCTCGGCCTGCTGCTCGGCGTCCCGCCGTTCGGGGCCCTGGCTGAATTCGGCTATCGCTTATTTCTGCGCGCGCGAAAGCTCTGGCGATGATCGGTCCGCAACAAGGTGATCTCGGGTCGTTTCCCAAGGGCGGCGTGGCGGTTGTCTTCGGCGCTGGGGGCGGCATCGGCGGTGCGCTGGCGGATGCTTTGGCGCAGGTTGAAATCTTCTCGCAGGTCGTCGCCTTCAGCCGCGCCACGCAGCCTGCGATCGATCTGCTGGACGAGGCCAGCCTGGAGCGCGCCGCGACATTCGCGGCCGCCCAGGGCGAACTCCGCCTCGTCATCGATGCGACCGGGTTTCTCCACGATGCGGCGCAAAAACCGGAAAAAACCTGGCGCCAGCTCGAAGCCGGCAACCTGGCGCGCGCCTTCGCGCTGAACGCCATCGGCCCCGCGCTGATCATGAAGCACGTGCTGCCGCTGCTGCCGCGCTCGGGCAAATCTGTGTTCGCGACCCTCTCCGCCAGAGTCGGCAGCATCGGCGATAACCGGCTGGGCGGCTGGTACGCCTATCGCGCCTCCAAGGCGGCACTCAACCAGCTGGTGCGGACGGCCGCGGTGGAACTGGCCCGCCGGGCGCCGGATGCGATTTGCGCCGCCTTGCATCCCGGCACGGTGGCAACCGGACTTTCCGCGCCGTTTGAGGCCACCGGGCTGGAAGTTCACATGCCCGCCGCCGCTGCCCGGCATCTGCTGAACGTCGCCGAAGCACTCACGCGCGAGGACACGGGTGGATTTTTTGACTGGCGCGGGCAAAAGGTGCCTTGGTAAGGCGATGAAGAAGGAAGAAAGAAAGAAGTTCTTTTTTGAAAAAAAGAACCAAAAAACTTTTGCTCCGCTTCGCGCGGTGTTGAAACGACCCGGCTCAAAAACGACTAAAGTTTTTTTGCTTCTTTTTGTTCACAAAAAGAAGTTCTTTCCTTGTCTGTCTTCGCTCGGTTACCCCGTGACCTGGTAGCCGCATGGCGAAGATGCGTTCAAAATCCGAGCTTCCGGCCAAAATTTGCGCGCATTGCGCCCGGCCGTTCACCTGGCGCAAGAAATGGGCGCGGGATTGGGACAAGGTGAAATACTGCTCTCAGCGCTGTCGCAACGCACCAGCCAAGCCGCGGCCGGATGCGCAATGAGAGTCCTCAGGATCATTCTAGGCGACCAGCTCTCAACGGACATCGCGGCGCTCAAGGGCCTAGATCCCGCATCCGACATTGTCCTGATGATGGAGGTGATGGAGGAGAATACCTATGTCCCGCATCACAAGCAGAAGATCGTGCTGGTGCTCTCCGCCATGCGCCATTTTGCCGAAGCGTTGCGCCAGCGCGGCGTGAAGGTGGAGTACGTGGCGCTGGACGCGCCGGAGAACACCAACAGCCTGAGCAGCGAAATCCAGCGCGCCGCCGCCCGGCACCGGCCAGACCGCCTGGTGGTGACGGAGCCTGGCGAATGGCGCGTGCAGGAGATGGTCAACTCCTGGCAGGTCCTGACTGGCCTGCCGGTTGAGGTGCGCGGCGATGACCGCTTCTTCGCCAGCCGCGCCCGCTTCGCAGATTGGGCGCGCGGGCGCCAGATGTTGCGCATGGAGTATTATTATCGCGAGTTGCGGCGCGAGCACGGGGTTTTAATGGCGCAAGGCCAGCCCGCCGGCGGCGAATGGAATTTTGATGCGCTGAATCGCAAACCTCTCCCTGCGCGCACAAGGCCACCCGAGCGGCTCCGCTTCGCGCCCGATGCGGTGACCCGTGCGGTCATGGCGCTGGTGGAACAGCGATTTGCCGCAAATTTCGGCTCGCTCGATGCGTTTGGCTGGCCGGTGACCCGCCAGGATGCGCTGCGCGCACTGGCGGATTTCATCGATGCCGGGCTGCCGCGGTTTGGCGATTATCAGGACGCCATGAAGGCCGGCGCGCCCTATCTGTTCCACGCGCTGCTCTCGCCGGCGCTGAATCTGGGTCTGCTCTCGCCCCGGGAGGTCTGCGAGGCGGCCGAGGCCGCTTGGAAGTCGGGTGCGGCACCCTTGAACGCGGTGGAGGGGTTTGTGCGGCAGATCCTGGGATGGCGCGAATATGTGCATGGCTTCTACTGGCACGTGATGCCGGGATATGAGGACCGCAACGCGCTGGCGGCCACGCGGCCCCTGCCGGAGTTCTACTGGACCGGCGAGACGGACATGCGCTGCCTGCGCGAGGCGGTTGGCAGCACGGCGCGGTATGCGTATTCTCATCATATTCAGCGCCTGATGGTCACCGGCAATTTCGCGTTGCTCGCGGGCATTGCGCCTCGTGAGATCGAACGCTGGTATCTCGCCGTGTACGCCGATGCATATGAATGGGTCGAGATGCCGAACACGCTGGGCATGGCGGTGTTTGCCGATGGCGGCCAGATGGCCTCCAAGCCCTATGCCGCGTCGGGAGCCTACATAAATCGCATGTCGGATTTTTGCGCGGGGTGCCGATATGACGTGAAGCAGAAAACCGGCCCGGATGCCTGCCCGTTCAATTATCTTTACTGGGCTTTTCTGATCCGCCAGGAAAACCGGCTGGCGCAAAACCCAAGGCTCGCGATGCCCTACCGCACCCTTGCGGGCTGGAGCGCGGAGCGCCAGGCGGCAACGCTTGCGGAGGCTGAGGGATTTCTCGGACGTCTCAAATGATGATGCGGATCCAGGCGGCGGGATGGCGCGGGCGCGCCGCCGGCGCAGAATGACGGCGAGCTGGAAACCCTGTCGCAACACCGGCGCCGCGAACACTTCCGGCGCGCGCTCGCCGGGGTAAAGCGCGTAAAAACTTTCCGCATTGTGGAACTGCCGCCGCGCTGGGCAGGTGAAGACCGCTCTGGTCCCGGCCGCCGCCAACGGAAAATACTGCCTGGACACGTTCGGCGAGCGCTATCCCTTCAAGTCGCTGCACCGCGCCAGCTTTGGCGGCACGCCGCGATGCGGAAACCGACTACACGCTGGTGGTGGAAGGCACCATCAGCCTGAGCGGGGCGCTCACCGAATCCGGCGCGCCGGTTGCTGGCGGATGTTTGGCTGCGCTGTTTTGGCCGGCGGATTGACCTGCTCGACAAGCCGATTTATTATGTTATATAACATAACTGAACCGGAGGGAAGTGTCATCATCATGACCGTGGAGAACGCCATAAAAATCGCCGATCGGGCGCAGGCCGCCCTGCCTGGCTGGTCGGCCCTGGGGCCGAACGCGAGACGGGCGCTGCTGAACAAGGCGGCTGATGCGCTGACCGGGCTGGGGCCGGCGATTATTGAGGCGATGATGGCGGAGACCGGCGCCACCAAAGCCTGGGCGGGGTTCAATCTGATGCTCGCCGCCGGCATGATCCGCGAGGCGGCGGCGCTGACGACGCAGATTACGGGGGAGATCATCCCCTCCGACAAGCCAGGCTGCCTGGCAATGGCGGTGCGCGAGCCGGCGGGGGTGGTGCTGGGGATCGCGCCGTGGAACGCGCCGGTGATTCTGGGGGTGCGCGCGATTGCCACCCCGCTGGCCTGTGGGAATACGGTGATTTTCAAGGCATCGGAGGTTTGTCCACGCACGCATGGGCTGATGGTGGAGGCCTTTGCCGGGTTTCCGGCGGATGTGGTGAATATTGTGACGAATGCGCCCGAGGATGCGGGGGAGATTGTGGGGGCGCTGATCGATCATCCGGCGATCACGCGGATTAATTTCACCGGATCGACCGCGGTGGGCAAGATCATCGCCAGGCGGGCGGCGGAGCATTTGAAACCCGTGCTGCTGGAGCTGGGCGGCAAGGCGCCGCTGATTGTGCTGGAGGATGCCGATCTGGATGAGGCGGTGAAGGCGGCGGCGTTTGGGGCGTTTATGAACCAGGGGCAGATTTGCATGTCCACCGAGCGGATTATTGTGGTGGAGGATGTCGCCGAGGCGTTTGTTGAGAAGTTCCGGGCGAAGGCGGCGACGTTGACGGCCGGCGATGCGGGGCCGCTGGGTGCGGTGATCAACGCCAAGGCGGTGAACCATGTGCTGGGGCTGGTGGAGGATGCGGTGGCGCATGGCGCCAAGCAGCTGACCGGCGATGGCGGGCAGGGCTTGATGGTGCCCGCGATTGTGGTGGACCGCGTGACGCCGGCGATGAAATTGTTCCGCGATGAAAGTTTCGGCCCGGTGGTGGCGGTGATCCGCGCGCGGGATGAGGCGCATGCGATTGAGCTTGCCAATGACACGCAATATGGGCTTTCCGCCGCGGTGTTTACGCGTGATGTGATGCGCGGGCTGGGTGTGGCGCGGCGGATAAAATCCGGCATTTGCCATATCAACGGCCCGACGGTGCATGACGAGGCGCAGATGCCGTTTGGCGGCGTGAAGGGAAGCGGCTATGGGCGGTTCGGCGGGCGGGCGGGGATTGAGGCGTTCACCGAGCTGCGGTGGATAACGGTAGAGAGCCAGCCTGGGCATTTTCCAATCTAAGTAAGCGGTCGCTTTTCTGAAGAAAAGCTCCGCAAAAGACTTTTTGTAAGTTTTACACGGGATGTTTTAACGTCCCCCGGCGGAAGACTCCCAGAAAAGTTTTTTTGGTTCTTTTTTTTCAAAAAAAGAACTTCTTTCTTGAAGGATTTCCCGATGACCCGTTCCGAACACGAAACCGTTGCCTACACCATCGAAGACCGCATCGCCTGGGTAAAATTCAACCGCCCGGAGAAGCGAAATTCCATGAGTCCGTCGCTGAATCGCCGCATGATGGAGGTTCTGGATGAATTGGAACATCATGAGGATGTCGGCGTGCTGGTGCTGACCGGCGAGGGCGATGCCTGGTCCGCGGGCATGGATTTGAAAGAGTATTTCCGGGAGACCGAGGCGCTGGGGCTGGCCGGCACGCGCAAGGCGCAGCGCGAGAGTTATGGCTGGTGGCGGCGGTTGCGCTGGTATCAGAAGCCGACGATTGCGATGGTGAATGGCTGGTGTTTTGGCGGCGGGTATGGCCCGCTGTTTGCGTGCGACCTGGCGTTTGCGGCGGAGGAGGCGAAATTCGCGCTCTCGGAAATCAACTGGGGCATTCTTCCCGGCGGCGGGGCGACGAAGGTGGCGGTGGATTTGTTGAGCATGCGTGATGCGATGTATCATGCGATGACGGGCGAATTGATTGACGGCAAAAAGGCCGCCGAATGGAAGCTGGTGAACGAGGCGGTGCCGCTGAGCGCTTTGCAGGCGCGGGTTGCGGAAGTTGCCGGGATTTTGTTGAAAAAAAATCCGGTGGCGCTGAAGGCGACGAAGGATGCGGTGCGGCGGGTGAAGGAGATGACCTATGATAATGCCGAGGATTATCTGATCCGCGCGCAGGAGGCGGCGAATAGTTTCGATAATGAGGGGCGCAAGGAGGGGATTCGGCAGTTCATTGATGAGAAGAGTTTCAAGCCCGGGATTGGCACGATGAAATTGGCCGGAGGGCGGTGAGGTGAAGCAAGAGGTCGCTTTTTTAAACCGTGGCTGGGCGGCCCGATGCAGACCTCGCAAGCGCTCGGTCATCGGGGCGCCGAGCTCCGCTAGCCTTTACACGGGGGTTTGCAGCGTCCCCCGGCGCTTCAGATGAGCGTCGATTACATCGCCCTGCAAGCGGGATTGCAGCCCAACCGCCTGGCGGCGCGGGACCTGACGTCTGGCCAGGCATGGACCTACCGGCAGTTTGACGAAGATGCCTGGCGGTATGCGGCGGTTTTGCGCGCGCGGGGGGTGAAGGCCGGCGACCGGGTGGCGCTGCTGGCGAAAAATCGTGTCGCCCAGGTGCTGCTGCATCTGGCCTGCGCGCGGCTTGAGGCGATTTTTCTGCCGCTGAACTGGCGGCTTTCCGCCGCGGAGCTTGGCGTGCTGATCGCTGATGCGGAGCCTGCGCTGCTGATTGGCGATTCGCATCTTGCCGCCGCGGGGCTGGAGGGTTTTTCGTTCGATGAATTCGAGGCGGCGGCCGCGGCGGTCGAGCCTCTGCCGGCGCGAGAATATGACCCGCAAAAGACCTCGTTGATTCTTTATACTTCCGGAACGTCTGGCCGGCCGAAGGGGGTGATGCTCTCGGAGGTGAATTTATGGGCGACGGGGGTGAATTTTTCCGTGCTCGCGCGGGTGGCGCCGGGCTCGGTGGTGCTGTGCGATGCGCCGATGTTTCACGTGATTGGCCTGGTTGGCAATATTCGGCCGACCTTGATGGTGGGCGGTGCGATTCTGGTTTCCGACGGGTTTAATCCGGCGCGTACGCTCTCACGGCTGACCGACCCGGCGCTTGCCGTGACGCATTATTTCTGCGTGCCGCAGATGGCGGCGATGCTGCGCAACGATCCGAGTTACGATCCGGCAAAGTTGCGCCATTTGGCCGGGATTTTCTCTGGCGGTGCGCCGCATGCGCCGGATGCGATACGGGCCTTTACCCGCCAAGGCATTCCGCTGGCCAATGGCTATGGCATGACCGAGGCGGCTGGGACGGTCTGCTGCATGCCGCTGGATTTGGCGGAGATTGAGGAAAATATCGGCGCCTCCGGTCTGGTGCCGCCGGATGTGCGGGTGCGGATTGTGGATGAAGATGAGCGCGACGTGGCGCCGGGGGTTGCGGGCGAAATTTTGGTCCGGGGCAGCAATGTTTCCGCGGGCTATTGGCGGCGGCCGGCGGAGACGGCGGCGGCGTTTGACGCGGGGCATTGGTATCGCTCGGGGGATATTGGGTTTCTGGATGCGCGAGGTTATCTTTCGGTGATCGATCGCAAGAAGGACATGTTTATTTCGGGCGGGGAGAATGTGTATCCCGCGGAGATTGAGGCCGCACTTGCGGATTTTCCGGGCCTGGCGGAATGCGCGGTGATTGGCGTTGAGGACGCGCGCTGGGGCGAGGTTGGGCATTTATTTGCCGCGGCGTTGCCAGGGGCGCAGTTAAGTGCGGCGGCGTTGGTCGAGTTTCTGGAAACCAGACTGGCACGCTATAAAATTCCGAAGCATGTGACGCTGATGGCGGGTTTGCCGCGCAACGGCGCGGGCAAGCTGGTGAAGGCGGAGTTGCGGTGTTGAGAACGCCGGGGGACGTTGCAACATCCCGTGTAAAAGTTACAAAAAAGTTTTTTGCTTCTTTTTTTCAAAAAAGAAGTTCTTGCTTCCTGTCTTTTTAGAAAGTTGACCGATGAACTTCTCCGAACTGGTGGCGTTTGACATCCACACGCATGCCGAGCGGACCTGCGCGCATCCGCATGACGAGATTCAAGAAAAGTTTGATGCGGCTGCGGCGCGGTATTTCAAGAACCCGGCGAAGCATCCGAGCATTGCCGAGACGATTGCGTATTATCGCGACCGAAAGATCGGGTTTGCGATGTTTACGGTGGATTCCGAGGCGGGAACGGGAATCGCCAGAATATCGAACGAAGAGATTGCGCGGGCGGCGAATGAAAATGCCGATATCATGGTGGCGTTCGCCTCCATCGATCCGCATAAAGGCAAGCGCGGGGCGATCGAGGCGCGGCGGCTGATCGAGGATTATGGCGTCAAGGGCTTCAAATTTCATCCGCCGATACAGAATTTCGATCCCTCCGACAGGATGGCCTGGCCGCTTTATGAGGTGATCGCGGGCTATGGGCTGCCGGCGATATTTCATACCGGGCATTCAGGCATGGGGTCGGGCATGGAAGGCGGCGGGGGGATAAGGCTGAGGCTGGGGCAGCCGATGCTGGTGGATGACGTCGCGGTGATGTTTCCGGAGATGAAGATTATTCTGGCGCATCCGGGCTGGCCTTGGACGGATGAGTCGCTCTCGATGGCGTTGCATAAGCCGAATGTTTTTATCGATTTGTCGGGCTGGTCGCCGAAATATTTTCCGCCGCAGATTGTGCAGTATGCAAATGGGCAGCTGGGGCATAAGATGTTGTTTGGGTCGGATTTTCCCTGGATTACGCCGGATAAATGGATCGCGGCGTTTGAGCAGGCGGGGTTTAAGGCGGGGGTGCGGGAAGGGATTTTGAAGGGGAATGCCGCGAGGTTATTGGGGTTCAGGACGTAAGGGGTGGTGTTTTGGGAGACGTGGTAAACCGAAAAAACGTAAAGATGGGTAGAGTCAAGAAGTTCTTTTTTGAAAAAAAGAACCAAAAAACTTTTTTGCTCCGCTTCGCGCGGTGCTGAAATATCCCGGCACTGGAATCACCGAAAGAAGTTCTTTGTTCCCTTGGATTTTTTAAAAAGGGCGGTTGCAAAAAGTGATGAGGTGAACGCCGCGCTGTTGCGCGGCCCTTTAACCATCCTGCGGTTTGGGGGGCGGGCCGCCGGGGCCGCCGGGACGGGCGAAGGGGTTCAGCGTTAGATTCTCCTGGCGGTAGAATTCCGGGTCGACCACCGCGCGGTTGAGGAACAGGCCAATTTCCGCCTGCACCGCCGCTGTCATGCTGGGCAGGGCGGCGAATTCATGCATGTGGTCGTGGTAGAGATGCAGCTCGGCTTTTGCGCCCGCTCGCCCGATCGCCTCGAAAAGTTTTAGCGTGGCGGAATAGGGCATGAACGGGTCGGCCATGCCGCTGAGCAGGAAGGCCGGCGGAAAGCCGGGGGCGATCTGATAGAGCGGGCTGGCGGCGCGCGCGGCGTCCTCATCCGCGTCTGGCCCCAGAAGGTTGGCGACCGGGGGCGGGCGGACGGGAAAGGCGGCTTGGGTGAGATCCGCGGGCGGGAAGAAGGCAACCACCGCGGCAACCGCGTCCGCGCCGGACCCCGTGGCGGCGGCGAGCAAGGCAAGATGGCCGCCCGCGGAAAAACCCTGCAGCGCGATCTTGTCCGGGTCGATGCGCAGGCGGCCGGCATTGGCGCGGACCCAGCGGATGATGTCTTTCACGTCCTGGATTTGGGCCGGCCATGGCGCCTCGCCGGTGAGGCGGTATTCCGCGGCGATGGCGAGAAAGCCCTGCGCGCGCAGGTGCAGGGCGTAGCGATGTGTCTCGGCCCGGTGGCCGAACATCCAGCCGCCGCCATGAAGGAGGATGACCGCGGTTTTGGTGGAGTGGCCCTCTGGCTGGAAGATGTCGATGGAAAGGTCTCGCGCGGTGGCGCGCTGGACGAATTCCTGCGTTGGGTTGCTCATGGTTTGCGCTCCTCGCAATGACGATGGGTGGATGATGAGCTAGCCGAACAAGCCGCCATCGGCGTTTTCCAGCAGTTGCAGCAACAGGACGCGAAGCGTCTCATGCTCTTGAAGTCCAAGCAGCTTGATGAAATGCATCTGATGCTCGATGACGCGGCGGTTGACCTGTTTCAGCAGTTTTTTGCCATCTGGTGTAAGGCGCAAAGCGAGCGCGCGGCCGCGCTCGGGTTTTTTGGCGAAGAGCCGGCGGTCGAGCAGGCGGCGCTTTTCGAGGGCGACGATGAGTGCCACGCAGTTGGCCGGTTTGACGCCGATCAGTTCCGCCAGCTGGCCCTGTTGCAGGTTCGGCTTGGCATCGACCACCGAGAGGATTGAATATTCCGTATGAGTAATGTTGAACGCGGCGGTTCTGACGGAAAAATCGTTGAATACCGCGAGCTGGGCGCGGCGGAGCAGGAAGCCGATATGTCTGGCCAAAGGATGGCCATGGCTTTCGGGGAATTGGAAGACGTTTTCGAGTTCCACTAGCGCTCCTTCCGTGCGAATCGGGGCGTCGGCGGGGCGCCCGTCTAAGCGGATAGACCAGTGCGGGGTGGATATCAATTTCACGGTGGCTCGGCCAAAGGGAGGGGTCGCTTTTTTTAACGGTGGCCGGGCGGCTGGCGGGATGTTCAAGCGCCCCCAGGGAGCAGAAAAGTTTTTTGGTTCTTTTTTTCAAAAAAGAACGGCCTTCTTGCCTGGCATATTTTGTGCGGGTGTACAATGCCAAAAACTCCTTGTTCTGTGGTCTAGAACAAAAATGAACAAATACCAAAAATTTTCTGGACGTGAGCGCCTGTTCATATTATTCATGGCTTCCAAGGGCGCCCTGTGTAAGCCCCATGAAGCAACAGCATGGATGGAAGCCGATATGCCAGATACGAATATTAGTAAAGACAGTGCCAAGCCCGAGCAGTTTTATGAGGCGTTCGTGCAATGCGGGCCAGGCACGCTGGGCGGCGCGTATTTGCGGCAATTCTGGCACCCGATCGCGGTTTCCGCGGATCTCAAGCCCGGAGATACCAAGCCGATCAAATTGATGTGCGAGGAGTTCACGCTTTATCGTGGCGAGTCCGGCAGTTTGCATCTGACCGAGAAACACTGCCCGCATCGGCGCAGCCAGCTTTCGGTGGGCTATGTGGAGGGCGATGCCATTCGCTGCCTGTATCATGGGTGGAAATTCGGCGCGGACGGCGCCTGCGTGGAGCGGCCGGCGGAGCCTGGCGTGAGCACGAGCATCCGCATTAAAACCTATGGGGTGAATGAGTCCCTTGGGTTGATTTTCGCCTATATCGGGGGCGGGGCGGAGCCGGCGTTTCCGCCGTTTCCGGACTTCGAGGGCGAGGGCATGGTGGTGACCGAGCAGGAGTATTTTGAGTATAATCATTTCCAGGCCTGGGAGAATGACTGGGACCCCTACCATGCGGACTGGACGCATAAAATGGGCGAGATTCACCGGCCGCTGCCGGGGCAGAGCCGCAAAGATTTTTACATGTCGATGTTGAAGACCTCGGTTTTTGAGGAAACGGAATACGGCATCTTGCGGCGGCTGGAAGTGCCTGGCCCGATCAAGAATGCCACGGTGTTTTTGATGCCATCGGCGATCCGGCTGTTTATTCCGACATTCAATGAGCTGAATCGCCGCAATGCGGGGCCGCAATTCCGCGATACCTATATCATCCATACGCCGATTGATGATTATACCCATTACTCGTTTTTGACGCAGTTTTTGCCGGTGGTGGGCGAAGAGGCCGAGGCGTATAAAAAGCATCATGAAGAGGTCGCGGCGCTGCGGGCCAATTGGCCCACGGCCGCGGAGGCGGGCCGGTTGATTTTGGCTGGCAAGGCCAAGCTCTCGGATTACAAGCAGCATCCGGTGTTTGTGGCGTTTGAGGATACCGCGGCGCAGAGCAGCCAGGGGGTGATTGCGGACCGCACCAAGGAAAAGCTTGGGGTTTCCGATGCGGGGGTGGTGTATCTGCGCCGGCTGATGGCGCGGGAGCTGAGCCTGTTGGCGGAGGGCAAGCCGACGACGGATTGGAAGACGGATTGGAAGATGCCGGATAGCAACAGCGTG
>Ga0116226_10001037_pt1 | contig 24256 bp, 24 predicted proteins | sample S1TSphfallax_FD_89692 | JGI IMG/M metagenome (GOLD analysis project Ga0116226, IMG submission 89692) | Host-associated microbial communities from peat moss isolated from Minnesota, USA - S1T2_Fa - Sphagnum fallax MG | ecosystem: Host-associated > Plants > Peat moss > Unclassified | place: USA... | reverse complement strand
TGGAACTGCCGGGATTCTGCTGACTTCCCTGCTGGCCTTGGTGGTCGCCCTGATTCTGGCTCGGTTGGCTGCCGCCCGCGCGGTTGCCACCACCGTTCTGCGGCGGTTGCTTTTTCTGCTGAGCGGCGACGAGATCGCGGTTGTGACGGATATTGCGCGCGAGTGCGGGGTCGGAAGGCACACCGGCGAGTGCGGCGTCGTAGGCCTCGAGCGCGGGCTGCAGCTGTCCCTGACGCGCCAGCGCATTACCGCGGTTGTACTCGGAGGCGGGATCCTTGAGCGGCGCGAGCCGCTTGGCGGCCGCCTCGAGTTTACCGGCTTCGATTTCCGCATAGGCACGACGCCGCGGATCCTGAAACAGCGTCGCCGCCTCGGCGGCGTGACCGGCCTGCAGCGCTCGCTCGCCCTGCTGATCGGGTCGCGTCCAGAGGTCTGCCCAGCTGAACGCCTCCGCTCGCGGCAGGCCGGCGATGCAGGGCAGAAGCAGCAGCCAGCCGCGGGCTCTCGAGCGGGCCCTCCTCACAACCAGCCTCGCCGCGCGATCAGGCTCGCGACCAGCAGCAGCGGCAGCAGCAGCCAGTAACCCGCATTACGCCAGACATCGACGCGCAGATCACCGCTTGGCAGGCCGCCGTCCTCGGCCGTGAGGCGCCGCGACTGTAGCTCGCGCAGCAACGCCTGCAGATCGCTGAGCGGAAAATAGTCACCGCCGCCGGCCGCGGCGAGTTGCCGGAGGCGCTCCACCGGCAACCGGCTGAGCGCGATCGCGCCCTGCGCGTCGCGCAGGAACCCACCCGTGCCATCCGGTTGCGGCGCGCCAGCCGCGGTGCCGACACCGACGACGTGCAGCGTGCCGCCCGCCTCGCGCAGCCGATGCGCCGCCTCGAGCGCCTCCGGTGCATCGTCGCCACCGTCGGTGAGAAGAATCACCTGTCCGTGGCGGCTCGACCCCGATCGCAGCAGGTCTACCGCTGCATCGAGCGCCGGCGCAATCTCATGTCCGGACTCAGGCATCAGCGCCGGTGAGAGCGGCTGCAACAGCGCGCGTACGTTCGCCACGTCGGTAGTGAGCGGGGTCACGACATGCGGCTCACCCGCGAACACCACCAGCGCCAGGCGCGCATCGCGCGCCGCGGCGAGCAGATCGTCGATCGCATAGCGGGCCCGAGCCAACCTGCTCGGGGCGAGGTCCGCCGCCTCCATCGACGGCGACAGATCGAGCTCGATGATCCAGTCGCTCGGTGCCCGCACCGCCGTGGTCTCGGCGCGCTGCCAGGCCGGACCCGCGAGCGCCACCACGCCGAGCGTCCAGGCGAGCGCGATCAGCGGCCACGGCGAACTCGAGCGGCCACCCTCCTCGAGGCGCAGCGCCGCGAGCAGCGCCGGGTCGAGCACCGCCGTCCACGCTCCCTCGCGGCGGCGGCGGCGCCAAGCCCAGAATGCCAGCGCCCATAGCGGCGGCAGCGCCAGCAGCCAGGCCGGCGCCAGGAAATGAAAGGCGTCGAGCGCGCTCATCGCCACGCGCGGCCGCCGACCCAAACCGCCGGGATACTCAGCAGCAGCGCGATCCCGAGCGGCAGCGAAAACCACTCCGTCGCGGGGCGCAGCCACTGATCGCGACCCGCGGCCGGCTCGAGCGCATCGATCTGACGATACACGGCCTGCAGGGTGTCGAGGTCTGCGGCGCGAAAATACCGGCCGCCGGTACGGCGCGCGATCGCCTGCAGCGTCTCCTCATCGAGATCGTCGCCGCCCTGGGCGCCGAACACGCCGCGCGGCGCCACCGAACCCACCCCGATGGTGTAGATGCGCAGACCCGCCTGCGCCGCGTAGTTAGCTGCCTGCAGCGGATCCATGACTCCCGCATCGTTCTGCCCGTCGGTGAGCAAGATGAGTACCGTGCGACCGCCGCGGGTACCAGCGGTCGTCTGCAAGCGTTTGAGGGCGAGCCCGATCGCGTCGCCGATGGCCGTCTCGGTTCCGGCGACGCCGACCACGGCCTCATCGAGGAAGCGATGCACAGTGGCGAGATCGGTAGTGAGCGGAGCCTGTACGTAGGGTTGCGTCCCGAACAGGATGAGCCCTACCTGGTCGCCGTGGCGGCCGTCGATGAACTGGCCAGCCACGTCCTGCACCACCTGCAACCGGCTCGCATCGTCAGCCATATCGCGAGTTGCCATGGACCCCGAGACATCGACCGCGAGCAGGATGCGCCGTCCAGTAGTGGGCACGGGAAGCGGCTCGCCCATCCACTGCGGTCGCGCCGCCGCCGCTAGCAGCAGCAGCCAGATCCCGGCGAACAGCCACCGGCCTATCGCTGCACCGGCCCGGGGGCCGGATCGAGGCAACTCCACGGTGGCTACGAAGGGCAGGAACATGGCGGCCCCGCGCGGCTCGATCGCACGCCGCAGACGATAGGCGAACCAGGGCAGCGGCAGCGCCGCGAACATCCAAGGCCAGGCGAGGTGGATCATCGGCTGGCGCCCTCTCGGGGCGAACCGGATCGGGGCAACGCCGCGCGGCGCACGAATCGCTCGGCCGCCTGGAGCCAGGCTTGGCGGGCAGCGGTCGGGTCGGCGGGCGCGCGCTCGCCGAACGCCGTATCGAGCAGGCTGCGGCCGACCTCGGGCGGCAGAGCTCCGCCGCGCACGGTGGCAGCAAACTCGAGCCACTGGGACCCGCCGAGCCGCGCGACGCGCTCGCGTCCGAACTGCGCGAGGGCGAAGCGCCGTAGCAGATTCTCGATCGCGCGCGCCGTCCGGGCTGGATCATCGAGTTCGGCACGAATCTGTCGCAGCTCCCGCAACGCGGCGCGACGGCGGACCCGCACCGGATGACGCCACATGAAGAGTCCCACTCCGAGCGCGATCGCGAGCAGCAGGGCGAGTCCCCACCAGCCGGGCGCGGGTGGCCACCAGCTAGGCGGCGCCGGAGCCTGCGCGGGGGCGAGTTCGGTTCGCCAGTCGCTGCTCATGCGGCGCGCTTGGCCCCACGCAGCAGCGGCGCCAGGGTCAACGCCGCCGGCGTCGCCGTGTCGAGCGCAATCAGCGGCGCCCGCATCCGGCGTGCGAGCGCGCCGACGCGCTGCTCCCGGGACTGCCAAGCGCTGCGCCACGCACCCCGCAGCGCGGCCCCGTCTAACGCCTGCAGCCGGCCCGGAAGTCCGCCACGAAAGCGGCCGTCGGGGAGGCCGGCCCGCTCGAGCGGGTCGCTCACCTGGAACAGCCGACATTCGTTGCGCTCGGCGAGTGCGAGCCAGCGGGCCTCGCTCGCCGCATCGAGTTGCGCGAAGTCGCTGATACCCAGGATCAGACTACCCGGGCGCGCGAGCACTGCGAGCTGGCGCAGCGCCTCGCCGAGTCCCGCTTCCGCCGGCACTGCGGGCGCCCGCGGCTGCAAGGCGAGCAGCTCGCGCAGCAACGGCAGCACGCCCGACTCGCGCGCCCGCGGCGCAAGGCAGCGCAGCACGCTACCGTTGCCAATGACCGCACCGACCCGATCGCCGCCGCCGACCGCCGCCCAGGCGAGCAGCGCCGCCGCGCGCACCGCGAGCGCCGACTTCAGCTGCACCCGGCTGCCAAAGAACATCCCGGCCTGCAGATCCACCAGCAGCCACACCGGCCGCTCGCGCTCTTCGCGGAACAGCTTGGTGTGCGGCCGTCCACGACGCGCGGTTACGCGCCAGTGGATACTGCGCAGATCATCACCGGGCACGTAGGCACGCACTTCCTCGAACTCGAGCCCGCGTCCCCGATGCAGGCTGCGCCGCGCGCCGAGCGGGGCGGCGCCGGCGCGGGTCAGCCCGTTCAAGCTCCAACGGGCGGCCGTCGCCCGGAAGCCGAGCAGCTCCTCGAGCGTCGGCAGCATCACGGCGCCGGCACCCGCGCCAGCAGCTCGTCGATGCAGGCCTGCGGCGTGATTCCGAGCGCTTGCGCGCCGAAGTCGATCAGGAGCCGATGCCGCAGCACGTCCGGTGCGATCGCCTGGACATCCTCGGGGCTCACGTAGCTGCGCCCATCGAGCCAGGCCAGCGCGCGCGCGCCGCGCTCCATGGCCAGCGCCGCGCGCGGACTCACTCCCCAGCGCAACCATTCCCCGAGTTTCGCGCTGTAGGGTTCCGGTCGCCGGCTCGCATCGACCAGCGCGGCGATGTACTCGGCTACCGGATCGGCGAGCGTGAGCGAGAGCACTTCCTCACGCGCTGCGAACACGCGCTCCTGGGTGAGCCGCTCGGCGGGCGGCGGCAGCTCGCGTCGGCTCAACGCTTCGCCGCGCGCCAGCGCCATGATTTTCAGGGTCGTCGCCCGATCCGGATAATCGACCACCACATGCAGCATGAAGCGATCGAGCTGGGCTTCGGGCAGCGGATAAGTGCCCTCCTGCTCGATCGGGTTCTGGGTCGCCATCACGAAGAACAGTCGCGGCAACCCGTAGGTCGCCTGGCCGACACTGATCTGGCGTTCGGCCATCGCCTCGAGCAACGCGGACTGCACCTTCGCCGGCGCGCGGTTGATCTCGTCGGCCAGGATCAGGTTGTGAAAAAGAGGCCCGCGTTGAAAGCGAAAGCTCCCCTCCTCCGGCCGATAGATCTCCGAGCCCGTCAGATCCGCGGGCAGCATGTCGGGCGTGAACTGAATCCGCTGCGCATCGCCTTCCACGGCATGCGCCATCGCCTTGATCGCCCGGGTCTTGGCGAGTCCCGGCGGCCCCTCGACGAGCAGGTGGCCGTCCGCGAGCAGCGCCACGAGCAGCCGTTCGATCATCGCCTCCTGACCGACGATCTGGCTCGAGAGGTAATCGCGCAGTCGGCGGAAGGCCACGAAGGTCGGTTTCGGCTCACCCCCGGCAGGGAGCACGAGGCTAGGTGAGGTCATTCAGCAGTCCTTTTAGGTTCGATGTCATCGGCTACCCCCGTCGACCGGAGTCAGGCAGGCGAGTTCCGCGGCCAGGTTACAGTCGCGTAATTTGACCACAACGGGTCGTCGCCGAGGACGGCTAAAGTTTCCATAAGCGGGACCGCTATACCGGGGGTGACTCGGAATCTATGGAGTGTGCCCGTGTGGGGGATGTGGCCGAGGAAGGGATCTGCGCTGACCCGGACCGCCGTTGTATGCGGGCCCCAGGGCTATTCCGTGGCTACGGTGCGGCGCGAACGCGGCGCCCGGCTGCAGGTCGAGTCCTGCGTCTCGGTGGAGGCGGCCGCCACCGATCAGAAGCTCCGAATCGACGCCTGGATCGCCGCCGAGGGGGCGAAACTCGGTCCCATCAGCACCGTCCTGAATGACAGCGACTATGAACTGCTGTTGGTGGAGGCGCCGGATGTGCTGCCGGCTGAGATCAAGGCTGCGGCCCGCTGGCGTCTGAAGGACAGCCTCGATTTTCCGATCGAGGAAGCGGTGGTGGACGTGTTCGACATCCCCGAGCCGGCGCGGCGCACCGGTCCCCGCATGATGTACGCGATCGCGGCGCGGCGCCAGGCGGTGACCACCCAAGTCGCACTGCTGCATGCGGCTTCACGGCAGCTCGACGTGATCGACATTCCTGAACTCGCGTTGCGCAATATCGCGGCGCTACTTCCCGAGGCCGAGGAAGGATTGATCTTCCTCTGGCTCCAGGAAGACCGGGCACAGATTCTCATCGTCAAGCAGGGGATCCTCTACCTCGCGCGGACGGTACGTCTCGACGATGCCCAGAGCCCAATCGATACGGGGCCCATGGCGAAACCGCACGGCCTCGAGGCCGTGGCGCTCGAGCTGCAACGATCGACCGACTACTTCGAGAGCCACTACGGACAGGCGGCGCTCACTCACGTCGTGGTCGCACCGCGCGATGCGCGTGCCGCGCGCTTCGCCCTCGCGCTCGCGCCGGAAACCCCGATGCGCATTCAGCCCATCGATCTACGCCGGGCGCTCAGCGTCCCGCCGGATCTCGGCGCGGTGAATAGCCGCGGTCTGCTCGCGATCGGCGCGGCACTGCGCAGCGACGCGGTTTCCCTTTAAAAGGCAGCCCGCGCCATGTTTCAACAGATCAATCTCTACACCCCGATCTTCAGCCAGGAGCCGCGACTGTTCTCGGCCAAGGCGATCGGCGCCGCACTCGGAATCATGATGCTCGGCCTGTTGGCGATCACGGGGGTGTCCTGGTGGCGCGTGGCGACGCTCGATCGCGCGCTGCGCGCCCTCGAAGTTCAGGCGGGCGCCCGCGACAAACTCATTGCCGAGACGGAACGTGTGGTCAACGGCGGCGAGAGTCCGGCGACCACGGAAGCGCGGCTCAAAACCCTCGCGCTCGAACTCGAACGGCACCAGCAGGCACTCAAATACCTGCGCGGCGGGGCGGCGGGTAGTCACACCGGATTCGCCGCGCGCATGGCGGCACTAGCCCGCCAGCAGCTCGACGGCCTGTGGCTGCGCGGCGCGACCTTCAGCTCCGATTCCGGTCAGTTCCAGATCTCGGGCAGTGCCCTGCGGCCGGAACTCGTGCCGATCTATCTCGCGCGCCTGGCGGGCGAAGAAGCCCTCGCCGGCACCACGCTCGACTCGTTCGAGATTCGCCAGCCGCGCAAGCCCTTGCGCGGTGAAATCGACTTCTCGGTGGCCTCGAGCGCCGCGCCGGCCGCGCATCTGGCCGATCTCGCCGTGCCCACGCCCGCGGCGTATGCCGCGAACTCGACCCCCGCCGGGCTGCGGAGCGCCGCGCCATGAAGCCCCTGGACACCGTGATCTACCGCGTGAATCGCGCGAGTTTCCGCGAGCGGGTATTGCTGTTCGTCGCTGCGGCGGTCGTGCTGGCCTATCTCTGGAATGCACTCCTGATGGCACCGCTCACGGCGCGGCAAACGAAACTCGCGCAGTCGCTCGAGGCGACTCGCCAGCGAATCGGCCAGCGCGGCATCGCCGAGACCCAAGACGGACCGGCGGAGCGTTTCGCCGCACTGAAGTCGCGCGAAGCGGCGCTGCGCGCGGCGATTGCCGAGGCCGATGCGGAATTGCGCGACTCGCAGCAAGGGATGATCGACCCGAAGCAAATGGTAGCGGTGCTGACCGACGTGCTCGCCCATCAGCACGGCCTGACTCTGGTGTTGATGAAGAATCTGCCGGTCGAACCGGTGCTCAAGCCGACCGCGGACGTGGACGCCAAAGCGGCACCCCCCGTGGATCTTGGACCGTACGTGCATCCGGTGGAACTCGTGCTGCGCGGCAGCTACCTCGGCGTGCTCGCTTATCTCCGGGAACTCGAATCACGCCCGTGGGGGTTCGAATGGCGGCGCTTCGAATTCACCATGACCGACGACGGACCGGAGTATCGGATCGAGTTTACGACCGTCTCCATGCAGTCGAACTGGCTCGGCGTATGACGCGTCCCCCGCTCACACTCACGCTGGTCGCGCTCGTCATCGGCCTCGGAGCGAGCCCGCCGGGACGTGCGGCCGATCCTACCGCGGATCTCAAGGATCCCACCCAACCGCCGATCTCACGGGAAGCCCCGAGCCGTTCCCCTGGATCTCCGCACATGCCGATCGTCAGCGCCATTTTCGTCTCGCCCACCCGCAGCGTCGCGGTGTTCAACGACCAGCCGGTCCATGCCGGCGACCGTGTCGGTGAATATCGCATCGACGAGGTGTCGCCGCGCGGCGTGCGCTACACCACGGCGGGTCACACGGCCTTCGCCCCGCTCAACGCGGCGCGCTGAACCCTCATGCTGCGCAACCTCATCACGGTCGGACTCATTGGCCTGCTGCTGATGCTCCCAACGGCGCGCAGCCTGGGCGCCGATAATCCCGAACCGCGTTTCGACATCGCCGTCGTCAACGCGCCCGCGCGCTCGTTCTTCATGGGACTCGTGCGTGACACGCCTTACAACATGGTCGTCTCTCCCGACGTGAGCGGCGAGATCACCCTCGACCTGAAACAGGTCACGGTCCCGCAGGTCCTCGAGATGACCCGCGAACTCTATGGCTACGAATTCCGCAAGCTCGGCGCCGGTTACCTGATCATGGCGGCGACGCTGCAGACGCGGCTCTTCTACGTCAACTATCTCGACCTCGAGCGCAGCGGCTCATCCCGTACCCACGTGAGTTCGGGCCAGTCGGCGCCGAGCTCATCCGGTCAAAACCCGAATTCGACCGTGGGCGGACCTCTCAACGGCTCGTTCGATTCCGGGACGCCCGGCAACTCCGGCTCTCCGCTCGGCAGCCGCGTCGGGCCGGGGCAGACGGGCAGCACGATCGACACGCGTTCCAAGGTCGATTTCTGGCAGGACCTCGAGAATTCTCTGCGCGAGATGCTGCCGAAGGATCCCGCGCACAGCGTCGTCATCAATGCCGAGTCGGGCGTGATCGCGGTGCGCGCCATGCCGCATGAGCTGAACGAGGTCGGTAAGTTCCTCGCCGGCATTCAAAATGCGGTCGGCCGCCAGGTCATCCTGGAAGCGAAAATCATCGAAATCGACCTCAACACTGACTATCAGGCCGGCGTCAACTGGTCGGCACTCCTCACGAGCGGCAGTCAAACCTACTACGCGGGGACCTCCTCACCCTCGACCTTCGCCACCAACCTGCTCGCGCCGTCCGGTCCCACGGTGAACATCACCCCGGGCACGCCTGCGGTCACCAGTCAGATCAGCAACACCCTCGGCGGCGCGTTCACTCTCGCGCTCGGGGGCAAGGACTTCGCCTCCTACGTGAACCTGCTGCAGGTGCAGGGCAGCACCCGCGTGCTCTCGAGCCCTCGAGTCTCGACGCTGAACAATCAGAAAGCCGTGATCAAGTCCGGCGCGGATCAGTTCTTCGTCACCAATATCGCAAGCAGCACCGTCACCTCGACCGCGGCCGCCACCAGCAGCGCGATCGAGCTCACGCCGTTCTTCTCAGGGGTCGCGCTCGATGTCACCCCGCAGATCGATGACGACGGCATGGTGACGCTGCACATCCATCCGACCGTGAGCACGGTGACCTCGCAGAACCTGAATGTCACCGTCGCGGGCCAAACCGACACGCTGCCGCTCGCTCTCAGCGAGATCCGCGAGTCCGACAGTGTCGTCAAGGCGCGCAGTGGCGAGGTCATCGTCATCGGCGGGCTGATGACGGTGCAGAAGTCGAAGACGAATTATCAGACACCCGGTCTCGGCTCGATCCCGCTCATCGGCAATCTCTTCAAGAGCAAGCAGACCACCAACGACAAATCCGAGCTCGTGATCCTGCTGCGGCCGATCGTGGTCGGTGACGATGGCCAAGCCTGGGGTTCGCAGGTGGAGTCGAGCATCAACCGCGTGAAGCATCTCGATCCGGGGGTCGATGCGGCAATGCCGGCCATTCCCTGATGGAGCGGCCCTGATGGAAGCGGCGGCGAGGAAGCGGGTACGTCTGGGAGAGCTGCTGATCGAGCAGGCGGCCATCACGCCCGAGCAGCTTACGCAGGCGCTACGTGAACAGAAGCGAACGGGGCGCAAGCTTGGTCGGGTGCTCACCGACCTCGGCATTATTTCGGAACACGACCTGAATCAGGCGCTGGCGCGGCATATGAAGGTGCCGTTCATCGACCTCCGCCAGGCCACTCTCGACCCCGAGGTGGTGCAGCTCCTGCCCGAAACCCATGCGCGACGCTATCGCGCCATCGTGCTGCAGGCCGACGCACGCGGTCTCCTCGTTGGGATGGCCGATCCCTCGGACCTGTTTGCGTACGACGAGCTCGCCAAGCGCTTGAAGCGGCCGCTGCGACTCGCCGTGGTGAGCGAGACTGAACTACTGCGGCTGCTCGCGGTGCTGTACCGACGCCACGAGCAGATCGCGAACCTGGTCCAGGAAATCCAGGAGGACCTGCGCGAGAGCGATGTCGATCTCGCCGAACTCACCGCCGACGCGTCCGCGGCCGACGCACCGGTGCTGCGGCTCCTGCAATCGATGTTCACCGACGCGGTTCAGGTCGGAGCCTCGGATATTCACATCGAACCCGAGGACCGACGACTGCGGCTACGCCAGCGCATCGACGGCATCTTGCAGGAACAAGTCCTCGATGGCAGCCGGGTCGCGGGCGCGCTCGTCTCGCGCCTGAAGCTGATGTCGGGTCTCGACATCTCCGAGAAACGGCTGCCCCAGGACGGCCGCTTCTCGATCAAGGTCGGCACCACGCAGCTCGATGTGCGCGTCGCCACCATGCCGACCCAGCATGGCGAGACGGTCGTGCTGCGACTCCTCAACCAAGCGACCGGTCTACAACCGCTCGATACGCTCGGCATGCCGCCTGACGTCGAGACGCGCTTCCGCCGCATCATCGAGCGCAGCCAGGGAATGGTACTCGTGACCGGCCCCACTGGCAGCGGCAAGACCACCACGCTCTACTCGGCGCTGAATGTACTCAACCGTGCCGACACCAAGATCATCACCGTCGAGGATCCGGTCGAATACCGCCTCGATCGAGTGACCCAGGTCCAGACCAAGGTCAAGATCGGGCTCGACTTCGCGCGCGTGCTGCGCTCGGTGCTGCGGCATGATCCGGACATCATCCTGGTCGGCGAGATGCGCGATCGCGAGACGGTCGACATTGGCCTCCGCGCCGCGATCACCGGCCATATGGTGTTCTCCACGCTGCATACGACGAGTGCCGTCGCCACCATCGATCGCATGATCGACATGGGTGCTCCGCCCTATATGGTGGCGGCCGCGCTGCATGCGGTCCTCGCGCAGCGTCTCATCCGGCGGATCTGCCAGGAATGCGCCGAGCCGCATACACCGAACGAGCACGAACTGGCGTGGCTCCGCGCCCAGGTCAAAGCCGGGATCGTGGAGCGGATGAAATTTCGCCAGGGTCTCGGTTGCGGCTACTGCAACATGACGGGCTACCGGGGGCGGGTTGCCGTCTACGAGCTGCTGGAGATCGACCGCGAGCAAGCCGAAGCCATCCGCCGTAACGATCTCAGTCTGTTCGCACGTCTCACGAGCGCCCGTCGAGACTGCAAGCCGTTGCGAATTTCCGCAATCGAGCTCGCCGCGCGCGGTGTGACCACTCTCGCCGAAGCCATGAGTTCGGTGAGCGGCATCGACACCGGTATCGAGGCGCCCCTGACGGCGCCCGTGGCCGCGGCCGCAGCCGCCCCAACGGCCGCACCGACCGCGACACCGACCGCGGCAGAGACCGACGATGGGGACGCCGAGCTGAGCCCGGCGCAAACCCTGAGCCTGCTCGGCTGAAGCCATGCCCGCCTTCCAGTACACCGGCCGCTCGCAGCAGGGCGAGCAGCTCGCCGGACGGCTCGAGGCGGACACCGCCGGCCAGATCGCGACGCGCTTGTTAGCCGCGGGGATCACACCGATCGACATCGGCGAGGTCACCGACCGGCAGGCGAGCCTCATCGCCCTCTGGCGTTCGCTCGGCGGCGGCCGGCCGAAGACCCTCGATCTGCTGATGTTCTCGCGACAGATGTACACCCTCACCAAGGCGGGGGTGCCGCTGCTGCGCGGTCTGAAGGGGCTCCAGGCCACGACCTACAATCCGGTGCTGCGCGAAGCGCTCGCGGACGTCGTACTGGGTCTCGAAGCGGGGCGCGAACTCGCCGAAAGTCTGGGCCGCCACCCGCGCCTGTTCCAGCCGCTGTACCTGAGTCTGGTGCAAGTGGGCGAAGCGACCGGCACGCTCGATCAGGCGTTTCTACGCCTCTGCGACTACCTGTCGATGGAACAGGACGTCCATGACCGCGTGCAGAGCGCGCTGCGCTATCCGCTGGTGGTCATAGGCGCCGTGTTCATCGCGATTGGCGTCATCTCGGTGAAGGTGATCCCGGCGTTCGCTCCCGTGTTCCGCGTGCTCGGCGATCACATCCCCATGCCGACCCGGATCATCATGGGGATTTCGAGCTTCACGCAGCACTACTGGTGGCTGATGCTGATCCTCGCCATCGTGGCCAGCATCGGCCTGCGCTTCTACGTGGCCACCCCGGAAGGCCGCTACCGCTGGCACCGTCTACAGGTGAACGCACCGCTCGTCGGCGGTCTCGTCCGTGAGGCGATCCTCGCGCGCGTGGCGCGTTCGCTCGAGATCTGCCTCGGTGCCGGGGTACCGGCGCTCGAGGCGCTCACCCTCATTGCGCGCACCACCGGCAACGACTACGTCAGCGAAAGCCTTCGCCGCTGGCGCGATACCGTCGAGCGCGGCGAGTCGATCAGCCGGGCGGCGGCCACGGAGCGCGTCTTTCCCCCGCTCGTCGTGCAGATGATCGCCGTCGGCGAGGAGACCGGCGAAATCGCCTCGCTTCTCGCGGAGGTGGCCGAGCACTACCGGCGCGATGTCGACTATCGGCTGAAGAACCTGAGTGCGGTGATCGAACCGGCGCTGGTGGTGGCGGTCGGCGGCGTGGTGCTGGTGCTCGCGCTCGGCGTGTTCCTGCCGATGTGGGAAATGTTTTCCCGAGTCGGGTCGCGGATATGACGCAGGTCGCCTCTTCCCCCAACACTGCGACCTCGGTCACGAAATTCCGGGGCGTCTCTCAAGGCGAGCGGGCTTCAGCCGATTTGACAAGAACTGTTTAGAACCCCGAGGACTCCCACGTGCGTACGCTCCAGCGCGGCTTCACCCTGATCGAACTCGTCGTCGTCATCGTCGTCCTCGGTATCCTCGCCGCGTTCGCCATCCCCCATTACGCGGCGCTGGATAGCAGCGCCCGCACCTCCACCGTCATGGCGATGGAGGGAAGCCTGCGCAGCGCCGCTGCCCTGGCGCACGCGGAATACCTCGCGCAGGGAACCACGCCCTCGAGCGTCAGCATGGAGGGCACGAATGTTAGCCTCACGAACGGCTATCCGGACGTGAGCGCGACGGGTATCGCGACCGCGCTACAGGACACCTCGGGCTTTACCGCCACCACGTCCGGAACGACGGTAACTTTCACCAAGACGGGGGCTATCACGCCCAGTACCTGCTACGCGAGTTACACAGCCTCGACGGGAGCCAACGCGGCCCCCGTCATCGCCTTTCAGACGGGCGGTTGTTGACACCGCAGCGTTCGTCGCACGCCGACGGGACCGTCGTGGAGAAGCATCGTGAGAGGGTCCACGCCGATCGGGCCATCTAGCCGGATGAAACCATCCACGCGCGGTTTCACCCTGATCGAGCTCACCCTCGTGATCGTGATCGGCGCGATCCTCGCCTCGGTCTCCGGCAGCTACTTCTTCAGCCAATCAGTATTCTCGCAGCGCGCCTACATCGAGCAACTCGGCTCGGCGCTCCGCCTCGCGCAAAAAGCAGCGGTCGCGAGTGACTGTCCCTGTCAGGTCACGATCTCGGCCAGCTCCTACTCGGTGGCCCTACAGGCCGCCTCGGGCAATACCTGTAACACGACCGATACCACCTGGAGCACTCCAGTCACCGGCATCGACGGTCAAACAGTTGCCGGCACCGCCCCCGCCGGCGTGACCACGAGCCCGACTGGCACCATCGTCTTCACCGGCAGCGGCGCGCTGAGTAGCTACACCGCGACGACCTGGACCGTGGGCAGCGACACACTCACGCTGGACCCCGTCACCGGCTACGTTCAGGTTCAATAACCATGCCGCACCCAGGAGCGAGGCTGAAGGCGCGCGAGCGCGGCGTGACGCTCATCGAGCTGGTGGTGGCCATCGTCGTGGTTTCGATCGCTGCGGGAGCGATCCTCTATGCGATCTCGTCGATCACCACCCGCGGTGTCGATGCCATGGTCCGACAACAAGCCGTGGCCATTGCCGAGGCTTACCTGGAGGAGATTCTGTTGCAGCCGGTTGCGGCGCCGACGAGCGGTGCCACGCCCACCAGCCGCGCCTCCTTCAACGACGTCGATGAGTACAACGGACTGCACGACGTCGGCGCCTGCGATCAGTACGGCAATCCGATCGCGGCGCTCGCGAGCTACACCGTAAACGTCGCCGTCAGCCAGACCACGGCCCTCACCGGGATCAGCGCGGCGAACGCCCGGCGGATCGACGTCACCGTCACCGATCCGACCGGGCAGTCAGTCATGCTCACCGGTTATCGGGCGAATTTCTGACATGAAAAACTCCCGCCCCACGCGCGCCCGCGGCATGACCCTGATCGAGCTCGTCGTGGTCATCGTGGTCTCGGCCGTGGTGGTCGCGTTCATGTCCATGTTCATCGTCACCCCCGTGGACGCGTTCACCCAGCAGAAACAGCGCGCGCAACTTGCCGACGCCGCCGACGGGGCGTTGCGACTCCTGTCACGGGATCTGCGCTCGGCGCTGCCGAACAGCATTCGGGTCACCTCGAATGGCACGGTGGTGGCGGTCGAGATGCTGGCCACCTTGGACGGCGCCCGCTACCGCGACAACGGCCCGCTCACCGATCCGACCCAGTGGCTGAACTTTGCCACCGCCGCGACCGCGTTCGCAACCACGACCCCTTTCTCGAACCTTACGCTCCCCTTTTCCTCCACCACGAGCTACCTATCCATCTACAATGTCGGAGTACCGGGTGCGAACGCTTACGCGCTCGCCAACGTCATCACGCCCGCCGGCACCACCATCACCATACGGGCCGGCTCGGCCGCCAACTCCCAGAACGTGACGCTCAGCCCCGGGTTCCAGTTCTCTTATGGATCTCCCGGGAAGCGGGTCTATCTCGTCTCGGGCCCGGTGAGCTATCTCTGTGACACGTCGGCCGCGACCCTCACGCGCTATTCCGGCTACGCGATTCAGACGACTCAGCCGAGCAGCGCAGCGACACTCACCGGCGCCGGCGCGTCCGCGGGGCTGGTCGCGAGCCATGTTGCAGGCTGCCAGTTCACCTACACCGCCGGTACACCCGACCGCTCGGGGATGGCGACCCTCGAGCTCAATCTGACCCAGAATTCGCAGAGCATTCAGCTTCTCCACCAGGTACATCTGGTGAACGCGCCATGAAGGCTCCGTCGAGTGACCGCGCGGGCGGCTTCGCACTCGTCCCCGCGCTGTTCCTGATCGTGGTGATCGGGCTGCTCGCTGCGGCGGCACTCGAGGTGACCACGGCCGAGCAGCAAACCACCTCGCTCGCGCTCCAGCAGGCGCGGGCGCTGGCCGCGGCGCGCGCGGGCATCGACTGGGCCGCCTACAACGCGCTGAACGGGAGCTGCGCCGGGGGCACGCTCAACCTCACCGAGACCTCGCTCGCCGGCTACACCGTCGTCGTGACCTGCACCGCGACCGCCTTCACCGACGGAGCGGCCAACTACAGCTCGTTCCTGATTCAGGCGAATGCGACCTTCGGCACCTACGGCACGCCCGACTTCGTCCAGCGCGTCGAACGCGCGACATTCACCAATGACCCCTGAAGCGCTCTTCGCAACCATGACCCATCAGACAAGTCCCCGGCTCGGCGGCGCTCGCCAACCCTATCTCGCGCTCCTAGCGCTGCTCTGCGGTTGGTTATTCGTCGCGTTGTGCGCCCCCGCGAGCGCGCAGGTGCTTACCCAGATCCAGGTGGTTGGCTATTCCACCTCGAGCTTGAGTTCGAACGCCGCGACATCGTATTCGGTGACGCTGCCGAGCGGCGTGCAGGTGGGCGATTTCATGTTGTTCGAGGGCGCCAACAATCCAGGCACCGGAGGCTCGGGAGCGAACGGCTGGACCTACCTGACGAGCAATATCACGACCAATGACTCGATCGGGTTCTCACTCTGGTATCGCATCGCGACGTCGGCGGACGTGGGTGGATCGACTGTGTACACCTGGACCGTCACGGGCTCGAGCCGTGTCGGGGGCGCGATTACGGTATTTCGTGGGGTGGACACGAACAACCCGGTCATCACCTTCAGCACGCAGGCGAACAGCACCGCCAGTACTTCGCGGACCGCCCCCTCAGTGACGCCCGGCGTGAGCGAATCCACTATCGTCGCCTTCTTCGCCACGGCCAACGGCAGCACCGACACGCCATCGACTCCGACGGGTACCACGCCAATCTATGCGGCGGGCACCGGGGCCGGCGCGAACGGCGTGTACTTGAGCGCCTTCTACGAGCGCTTCACGGCCGCCACCGCCTCGGGCAGTTTCGTGAGCACGTCTGGCAACTCGATCAGTGCCGCGAGCCTGGGCGGCACCGTGTCGTTGCAACCGGCGACGGTGTCACCCTCGGCATATTGGCATTTCGACCAGCGGTCGTGGAGCGGTACGAGCGGTGAGGTGGTCGATTCCGGGGGTAGTGGTTACAACGGTGTAGCCGCGAACAGCGCCACCACCGCGGACGTCTCGCCCGCGCTCAGCGGCTCTCCTGGCACCTGTTACTACGGCGCGTTCAACGGTTCGAACCAGTACGTGGAGATGCCGGCTTCGCTACCGCACGTGGGCAATGAGTTCACGGTGACGGCGTGGATCCGTCCGACCGCCAACCAGGTGGGGAGAATCTGGTTGGACGATGAGAACAACAACGGCTATGGCCTGAGCTTCTATGATTCCGGATCGGCGAAACTTCGCATCTACAGCCGCAACCCCTCGACGGTCTACGTCGATTCCAATGTCACGCTGTCCCTGAACACCTGGTATTTCGTCGCGCTGGTCTCGGACGTCACGATCGCCCAGGGGATGTACCTGATCATCCTCGATAGCTCAGGCAACTTGTTGGATAGCATAAGCTTGTCGCGCAGTTCCTTTTCGGCGGGCACTGGCGCCCACGCGACCGTAGGCGGTAACGACGCCGGCCAGACCAGCGGGTCGCTCGCCTACTTCGCTGGCAACATCGATGAGGTCACGATGTTCGCCTATGACCTCCCGATTCCGTCGCTGGAAGTCTGGGCGCTCACCACGCATCCCTGTCCGAACTACAACATCCCCGATCACTATGCCGTGAGCACTCCGGGCACGGCGGTAAACTGTGCGCCGGCATCCGTGACCATCACCGCCCATTCGAGTACCCATACGGCGGTCCCGACCACCGACACCATCGCGATCACGACCAGCACCGGGCACGGCGATTGGACTCTGACCACGGGCGCGGGCACGTTCGCCGCGGGCGCTTCCGACTCCGGATCGGCCAGCTATGTATTTTCCTCGGCCGACAACGGCGTGGTGGTCCTGGCACTACGCGATACGCATGTCGAGTCCGTCACCATCAACGTCACCGACGGCTCGATCACGGCGAAGTCGGGTACGGCGACGGCCGCGGAGGACAGCGCCCTCAGCTTCGTCGCCTCGGGCTTCATCATTACCAATGGCGCCAATGTCGCAACCTCCATCGGCACCCAAATTGCGGGCAAGACCTCGACTCAGAGTCTCGCCTGGCAGGCGGTACGCACCGACAACAATACCGGCGCCTGCACCAGCGTATTCGCGAGTGGCACGACCGCGAACGTCTCGCTTGCCTACCAGTGTAACAACCCGACCAGCTGTGTCGCCGGTCAGACGCTCGCTTTCACCAATAACGGCACGACCACGAACCTCGCGTCGAATCCCAATTCCTCGCTCACGTCCTACACTACCGTACCGCTCAAGTTCACGACGACGCACGCCGAGGCACCGTTCACCATCGATTATTCGGACGCGGGCGAGATCACCCTCTACGCCAAATACACCATCCCGCTCGGCTCCGGCGCCGCCTCGGGTAGCACCATGACTGGGTCAGCGGAGTTCGTGGTTCAGCCCTACACCCTACAGCTGTCGAACATCAAAGCGACCGCGAGCGGGCTTGCGAACCCGGCGGCGACCACCGCCTCCGGCAGCGTATTCCTGGGTGCCGGTCAGGCCTTCACATCGACCGTCACGGCACTCAACTACCTAGGGAACGCCACTCCGAATTTCGGCCATGAAACCTCCCCCGCGAGCGTGGCCCTCACCCCCGCGCTGGTCATTCCCACGAGCGGCGATGACCCGGCGGTGAGCGGCAGCTTCGGCAGCTACACGCTGGGCAGTTCGACCGGCACGGCCTTCGCCTGGCCCGAGGTCGGCATCATTACGCTGACCCCGACGGTCGCGTCGTATCTCGGCAGCGGCAGCATCACCGGCACCCCCACAGGCAATGTCGGGCGATTCATCCCGAACAACTTCGCCGTGGCGCTCAATTCACCGAGCTTCGCGACCGGCTGCAGCGCGGGTAGCTTCACCTACATCGGGCAGCCGTTCGTGTATGCGGTGGCACCGGTCATCACCGTCACCGCCCAGGCGCTGGGGGGTACCACGACGCAGAATTACGCCAACACCGTGGCGGGCTCGCTGTTCCGCATCACCGACGCCTCGCTCACCGGACGCACTTACACGGCAACGCCGGCGAGCCCCGCTCTGACGCTGACGGGCCTGCCGGCGACCACGGTAGATCCGACCGTCGCGAGTATCGGTTCCGGCCAGGGAACGCTCACCTTCAGCGCGGGGACGGGCCTATCCTTCACCCGCGGCAGCGCCGTCGCGCCCTTCTCAGCCAACATCGCACTCTCCATCAACGTCATCGATCTCGATGGCGTGACGGCAACCTCGAATCCGGTCACGTTCGGTGCGGGGAGCGGCATCGCCTGGAGCACGAGCGCCCAGCAGTATTACGGCCGGCTTGCCTTGCGCAACGCGCTCGGCTCGGAGCTCCTCGACCTTCCGATGTCGCTGACGACGCAGTATTACGTCAGCGCCGCCCAGGGCTTCACCACCAACACCAGCGACTCCTGCACCGTGGCGCCCACGATCGCCTTCAGCAATTATCTGCAGAACCTATCCGCGGGCGAGACCTGCGTGCGGGATTCCGGCAGTCCGGGGGTCTCGGGAGCGGGCTGCGCGGCCGCGGCCTCGAATGCGGAAGCCTACAAGGCGACCGCGGTGAGCGGCGGTTTCAACCTCACGCTCGCCGCACCGGGCAGCGGTAACACGGGGGCCGTGACGGTGACCGCCACGCCGCAGTCCTGGCTGCTCTACCCCTGGACCAGTAGCGGCGCGAACACGCCCCCGACCGGCATCGCGACTTTCGGCGTGTTCCCCGGCCCGGGCTCGCGCGTCTACCAGCGCGAAGTGTATTAAGAGCGTCTTAAAGGTGCCCGGCAGCGGGATCCGCGGCGGTCCCCACGCCGACGTGCTCGAGCGCCGAGAGCACCTGCTCCGTATTGGCCGGGCGCTGCATGACGTCCGCTTCTGCATCCACCCGATTGCGCACCATCGGCAGATCGCGCCGTAGCTCCTCGAGCAGATGGATGACCTTGGTGACCTTCTGTTCGGTCAGGAGATTCACCTGCAGGTCGAGATAGGCGCGGCGGCTCTCGAGCCGCGCTTGGCGCCGTTGGGTGATCACTACGATGGTGGTGGTGGCGAGCGAGGCCAGCGTCAGGACGCCCTGGAGTATTTCGAAGGGTGGCGCGTCGAGAGGGCGACGCCCGAGTTTAATTGCCAGCGCATTGATCCCGACCCAGGCGAGCACGACCCCGATCAGCGTGAACAGATACGCCGGACGGCTGATGAGGCCGCTCACCCCCTCGAGCCGACGTTCGAACGGGGTCAGTTGATCCTGATGGCGCTGATGAATCGAGACCACGCTCTCGATGTTTTGGGCGATGTGGTCGAGGTGCGGTGGGGTCTCGCCCGAGGGAGGATCGTGTCGGCTGTCCATTTTCCGACCTCCGCAGGTTTGGTTCCCGGCGGTAGAATTCGCGGATGCAAGTCAGTGCCATCCGAACCTGTACCCTCGGCGTGAGTAACCTCGAGCGCTCGCTCGCGCTGTTCCGCGACGTCATCAAGCTGCGCGTGGAACGCGAAGGCGCGCTCAGCGCCGATGAACTCGCCCTATACCAGCTCCCGCCTGCGACCCGGACGCGCTACGTCGAGCTGTCCGCGGCCGGCTATCCGGTGGGAAGGCTGCGGCTCATCGAGTATTCCCCGGGCGCCACGGAGTACGTGCGAGCGGATCACGACGGCGGGGATTCCGGGACCGACATCGGTCCGAAAGCGATCGACTTCTATGTCGCGGACCCGATCGCGCCGCGGGTGGCGGAGATCGAACGCGCGGGCTATCACTTCCGCTCGCGCCCCATTCGCCACGTCATCTCGAATACCGAGAGCGAGGAGTGCCTGTTCTCGGGGCCCGACGGCGTCCCGGTGCTGATCATGGTAGGGCATCGCCACACCACCTGGGAGTTGCGGCCGGGATGCTTGAGCGGCCCCTACAGCGAGATCGCCACCATTTCCGTGGTCACCGGCGATCTCGAGGCGACCCGCGCGTTCTACGAGGACACCCTCGGCCTCGTGCGGCTGGTCGACGATGAGACGGGGGCCGAGCACCGCGACTCGGTGAACGACCTCACCGGCGTGCCGCCCAATACCCGCATTCACTTCCGCGTCTATGCCGAACGCGGGGAAGCGAGCGGCAAGATCCTCCTGGTGCATTTCTTCGAGCGGACGGGCAAGGCCTTGAAGGGGCGGATGCGCCTGGGCAAGCTCGGGTTCTCGCTCATGAGCCACGCCACTGGCGACCTCGACGCGCTGCATGCGAAGCTGCTCGCGGGTGGTTATGCGGTCTTCGCGCCGCCCACCTTGGTGCGTTCGGATGCCGGTGAGCGGCGCGTGCTTCTGGTCGAGGGCCCTAACGAAGAGTTGTTCGAGTTCTTCGAGGAGCCCTGATCATGTCGGTAGGCGGCCGCAAAATCCTGATCGTGGGCGGCGCGAGTGGCATGGGACTCGCCTGCACCGAGTTGTTCGCGAGCCGGGGCGATGAGGTGATCGTCGCCTCGCGTAACCCGAAGCGCGCCCAAGCTGCGCTCGGCCGCCACCCGAATGTGCGACTGATGCCGGTCGATGCGGGCGACCGGGCGGCGATCGACGCCCTGTTTGCGGCCATCGGCAGCATCGACCACGTGGTCGTGACGGTCGCGGGCGGCATTTACATGGGACCCTTTGCGCAGATGGACGCAGCGGCCCTCGCCAGCACCCTCCAGGGCAAGCTTCTGCCCTACCTCAACGTGACCGCCGGCGCTCTGCCCGCGCTGGCTCCCCGCGGCTCACTGACCCTCATCACGGGACAGGCCGCGCGCCGCGCCGCGCCCAATGCCGCATCGCTTGCGCTCGTCAACGGTGCGCTCGAGTCGCTCGTGATCACCCTCGCGGTGGAGTTCGCGCCGCGCCGCATCAACGCGGTCTCCCCGGGCACCACCGCGACCACGGCCTGGGAACGGATGCCGGCCGAGGCACGCCGCGGATTCTTCGCCGCTGCGGAAGCCCGCACGCCGCTCGGACGGGTGGGCCAGCCGGAGGATGTCGCTTGCGCCGTGGCGGCTCTCATGGAGACCGAATTCATCACCGGCGCGGTGCTACCCGTCGATGGCGGCGCGAGTCTGGTTTGACCTGAGGGGACCGGCGGACCTGGTGGGACCGGCTGACCTGGTAGGACCTGCTGACCTGGTAGGCCCTTGACCCGCCGGGCCAGGCTTGACCGGGCGGGGCAAGACCCGGCGCCGCCGCCGCTATTCCGCGATCGGAGCCTCGGTCGTAATCGTCACTGCCGTGCCGAACACATAGTCCCAGAACGAACTCGACACACCGTAACAGACGGGCCGACCGATATGGTGATGTAAGGCGTGCCAATACTGGCGGCGCTTGAGCCACGCCCAGTTATAGCTCCAGTGATGGATCGCATGATGCGTCGCCGAATACACGAGGTAGCCGCCGCCAATACCTAGCAGCAGCGCGGCAGCATGGAACGCATCGCTGCAAGCCCAGGCGGGTAGGAACACCAGCACAAACAGCACCAGAAGACTGACGACGGTGGGAGATCCGAGCCGTGCTGTGGGGCGGCGATGATGCTCCGCATGCCAGCGCCGCACTGGATCCACGCCGTGCATCAGGAAGCGATGGACGCCGTATTCGACGAGCGTCCAAATACCGAGTCCGATCGCGACTACCCCAACGAGTGCGAACCACTCCCCTCGAGGGGCAGCCCCTAGCAGGTACGCGACGAGCCCCACCGCGAGTACTCCATACGCGACGAAGTCAGCGACATAGGCCGCCCGGCTGTATTCGATCGACAGAAGCCGCATCAGTCGCCCTTCCAAAATTGCACCGCGCACTTTGCCCCCGGCGGCCATAAGGGTCTGTTCGGCAACGTACCGCCGCGGGGCGGCGTGAGTGTGGGGGAAAATCCATTGCAGACGCGTGACGGAGGCGTCGGATCCTTAGACGGACGCGTCGGATCGCTTATGTGCGCCTCCGTACGGACGCCACCACGTAACAATGAAAATATTGCACTTCGATGACGCCCTTTCGGGCGATTCTGCCCGCCGCTCGGATCTGCCCGCCGCTCAAAGAGGCCCCGTTTGCGTACGACTTCGCCCGTGACCGCCACCCCTTCACTCCTCTCCCGCAGCCAACCTAGCCTGCCTAAGTGGCCCGCATGATCGCCGACGCCGAGATTCGCGCGGCCCGTATCCTCTTAGTGGACGATCAGTCGCCCACGGCAGCGCTACTCGCGCAACTTCTCGAGGAAGAACGCTATACCGCTGTCAGCGTTACCCGCGATCCGCGCGCGGTCTGCGCACTCCATCACACGAATGTCTACGACCTCATTCTGATCGATCTCCAGATGCAGGGCATCGATGGGTTCGAGCTGATCGAGGGTCTCAAATCGACCGAGACGGCGCCGACCCTTCCAGTGCTCGTCGTCACGGCTCAGCCCGAGGACAAAATGCGTGCGCTCGAGAGCGGTGTTCGGGATTTCATCAGCAAGCCCATCGATGTGATCGAGGTAAAGACTCGCATTCGGAATATGCTCGAAGTCCAGATCCTCTACAAGCGGCTACGCGAGCACAACGCGATGCTGCAAAAGATCGTCGACGAGCGGACGGCGGAACTCCGTGAGAGCGAAGCTCGGTATCGAAGTCTCACCGAACTCGCGTCGGACTGGTATTGGGAACAGGACGAGACCGGCCGCTTCACCCGAATCTCGGGGCCCGTCCTCGAAATGCTCGGCCTCGAGGCAGGCGCATTGAGCGATGCGGACCGACGGCCCGCTGACCCCGGCTTCAACGAAGCCGAGCGTGCGGCACTGCGCGAGAAAATCGCCATGCGGGAGCCGTTTCTGGATTTTGTATTCTCGCGCACCGACGCGGGCGGCTTACGGCACCAGTTTCAGGTCAGCGGCCAACCCGTATTCGATCAGTCCTGCCGCTTCGTCGGGTACCGCGGTGTCGGGATCCAACTCCAGACTCAGAGCGCAAGCCCGTGAGTCCTGATCGCAACCCGACGCCGCCGCCGCAGCCCTCCGCGTCGAATCGACTGCTTGCGAGTCTCGATCCGGCAGACCTCGAGGCGCTTCTGCCCTATCTCGAGCTCGTATCCATGCCGCTCGGAGAAATGTTGTACGAACCCGGCGCTCCGCTGCATCACGCTTGGTTCCCGAAGAGCGCGGTAATTTCGCTCCACCATGTACTCGAGTCGGGTGCCACGGCCGAATCCGCCGGCGTCGGCCAGGAGGGAATGGTGGGCGTCTCGCTATTCATGGGCGGCGAAACGACGACGAGCTCGGCGGTCGTACATCTCGCCGGAGAAGCCTGGCGCCTGGGCGCACCACAGCTCAAAACGGAATTCCGTCGTGGCCGCTCGTTGCAACGGGTACTTCTGCAATATACCCAGTATCTCATCGCGCAGATGACGCAGACCGCGATCTGTAACCGTCATCATTCCGTATTACAGCAGATCTCGCGCTGGCTCCTGATGACCCTCGACCGGATACCGAATCGCGAGATCGTCGTAACCCAGGAACTCATCGCGGGTCTACTCGGAGTACGCCGGGAGAGCGTGACCGAAGCCGCCGGCCGCCTCCAGGAAGACGGCGCGATCCGCTATCGGCGTGGGCATCTATCGGTTCTCGACCGCGAGCGACTGCTCGGCTCGGCCTGCGAGTGCTATCCCATCGTGAATCGGACACTGGCGAGTCAGGGCCTGGCTCGCCCCGCCGCCGAGTTCGCCCGGTTGGGAAGTAACCGGTCCGTCTCCTTTTTGACCACGGCATAACATTCGCAGCAGAGAGACTCGAGCTTCGGCCGATCGAGCACCGTGATCTGGCCACGATGGTAACTAATGACCCCGAGGCGCTGCAGCTTTCCCGCCGCTTCGGTCACGCCCTCGCGGCGAACCCCGAGCATGTTAGCAATCAGTTCCTGGGTCATCGTGAGCTGACTAGACGACAAGCGATCGAGGGATAACAGCAACCATCGACACAGCTGCTGATCAACAGAGTGATGTCTGTTACATACCGCGGTCTGAGCCATTTGAGTGATGAGCGATTGGGTGTACCGCAACAGCAGTAACTGAGAGTCGCTATCCGAATGGAACTCGTCCTTCAAACGCTGT
>Ga0116226_10001036_pt1 | contig 24257 bp, 21 predicted proteins | sample S1TSphfallax_FD_89692 | JGI IMG/M metagenome (GOLD analysis project Ga0116226, IMG submission 89692) | Host-associated microbial communities from peat moss isolated from Minnesota, USA - S1T2_Fa - Sphagnum fallax MG | ecosystem: Host-associated > Plants > Peat moss > Unclassified | place: USA... | reverse complement strand
GCCTCTATTACGGAGAAAAATCGCTGCGCGAAGAGCACGGCGTCTCGGTCGCGCGCGACGAGCTGATCTACCGCGCGCCCGAGATCGAACGCATCGCACGGACGGCCTTCGAGCTCGCGCGCACTCGTCGGCGCCGCCTCGCCTCGGTCGATAAATCCAACGTCCTGATGAGCTCGCGCTTGTGGCGCCAGATCCTCACCGAGGTCGCGCGCGACTATCCGGATGTGGAACTCGAACACATTCTGGTCGACAACGCCGCGATGCAACTCGTGCGCGATCCGCGCGCGTTCGACGTCATCGTCACCGAGAACATGTTCGGCGACATCCTCTCGGATGAAGCCGCCGCGATCGCGGGTTCGATCGGCGTCGCCGCCAGCGCCAGCCTTGGCGCGCCGGGCGAGTACCGCTTCGGGCTCTACGAGCCGATCGCCGGCACCGCACCCGACATCGCCGGCCGCGGCATCGCGAACCCCGCAGCCGCGATCCTCTCGGCCGCGATGCTCGCGCGCTTCTCGCTCGGCGACGAAGCGGCGGCACGACGCATCGAGCGCGCCGTCGAAGCGACACTCGAACACGGCCCGCGTACGGCCGACCTCGGTCCGGTAAACCCGGTCGGAACGCGCGCGTTCGCCGACGCGGTCCTGGCCCGCGTCGAGGAAGCGGTTCCGGCCGGCTGACGCTACGCCGGATCGTCTCCCGGGGGGACCTCGGCGATCTGGAGGCCGTGCAGAAAGTACCGCAACTTCTCATGCTCGCTCAGATCGCCGACGAGGCGTCGCGCGGCGGCCGGCGCGAGCAGGGTCGGTGTGACGAGAACGCGCGCCGCGAGGGCTCGATCCGGCTCCGCGAAGACGTTCACGATCTCGAGCGCGAAATCCGATCCCGTACCGGCTTCGAGCGCCTGCTGGATGTTCGCGGTCGCGACGATCGAACGCGGCGAGTCATCCGAAACGAAGAGGACGAGCGCGATGGGCTCGGCGGCGTTCATCCGTCGGCGGATCCGGGGTTCGGGTCTTCGTACCGCTGCGAGCGTATCTCACGCGTGTCGCGGGCGCGTGCTTTTCCGCCCGACTTCACGCGTTCCAGCAAGCCGGCACGATCGTCGGCCATCTGGGCGAGTCGACGCTGCATATCCTCGAGCGATCGCGCGAGTTTGTCGCGTTCGCGATCGAGCCAAGCGAGATCGTCTGAGGCTCGCTCCGACTCGATCTCGCGCTGCGCGGCGATTTGCTGCTCGCGCTGCACGCGCGCCGTTCCGCTCAAGACGTCGCCGGGTGACGTATACACATCGGCGAGATCGATGCCGCTCGAACTCAGCAACAACTCGCGAATTTGGTTCGAGTGCCCGGTTCCGCGCGCTTTGAGCACGACGAGGGTGCGGTTTCGCTCGCCGTACTCACTACTGAAACCGACTTGAATCCAAGCGTCGCAGATGGTCGCAATCCGCGCCCGTGCGAGATTGCCGTTCAGCATATTCGCTTCGGCGGCGGCCGTGAAGAGGGCGGTGATCCCGCGCGATTTCATGAGCACGACGAGCCGCTCGCGGATCGCATCGCCGATCTGGCTGCCACCGGCTTTGTCGAGGGACGACGCCGAATCGATGACGACGCGGCTCGGGCTGTTGCCGACGATCAGTCCTTCGATCGCAAGATAATGCTCTTCGGCGATGAGCGCAGCAGCGGTATAGGATTCGGCCTGGAGCAACCCCGAGCGCAGGGCATCGTCGAGCACAATGCCCACCGAATGCGCGTCGGCCACGACCTGCTCGGCCGGCTCGTCGAACCCGACGTAGAGACAACGCTCTCCGGCCCGCACGCCGGCGTCGAGAAACGCGGCTGCGAGGGTCGTCTTCGCTGCGCCCGGTGTTCCCGAGACGAGCGTCGTCGTTCCGACGCGGTAGCCGCCCTGCAACATCAGGTCGAGCCGCTCGACGCCGGTGGAGAGCCGCGTCTCGTCCGCTTGGGCGAGCCAGCGCGTGCGCGTCGGCGCGTAGAGGACCCGAATACCGACTTCGCCGATCACATACGGGTGAGCGCCGGAGATGAAACTGCTGCCGCGCATCTTCACGACGCGCAGGGTGCGGCGCTGCAACTCGCCGATCATCGTCGAGTCGAGCGCGATCACGCCGTCGGCGGCGAACTCCGCCAGGTCGAAATAGGTCGGTGGCTCGTCGGCGACCCCGGTCTTGACGGTCAGCACGGCCGTCAGGCCCGAAACCGCGAGCCAATCGAGCAACCGGGTGAGTTCGCGCCGGCGCACCTGCAGGTCGGTCACCGTCGCGAAGAGCGCGTCGATCCCGTCGATCGCAAGCCGCTTCACGCCGTGCGTCTTGGCAAGCGACGTGGCGATCGCGATCAAGCCGCCGACATCGAAGGTTCCGGATTGCACCGTGTCCTCCGGCAGGCGACCGTCGATGAAATGCAGGGCGGCGTGCTGCTCGCCTGCCGGCGGCCAGCCCCCGCCCGGAAAATGCGCGGCCACCGTCGCGGGCGACTCCTCGAAAAGAATCATCAACCCCGGCTCACCGTGGTCGACCGCACCCGTACGGAGAAACTGCGAGGCGAGGACCGTCTTCCCGCTCCCCGTCCCGCCGCTCACGACCGTCGTTCGACCGGTCAAAAACCCGCCGTTCAAGACGGCGTCGAGTCCCACGATCCCGCTTGCGATCATCATACCGGAAACTCCCCGCGGATGGCGTTCGCGGTCTTGACACCAGCCGTGACCGCTTGGCGTTTTCGTGCCGGCTGCGCGACGCCGATGCGTTCGAGCAGATCGTTGAACGGGCGCGGCTTCGCCAGCAGAAAACCCTGACCGAGAGCGGCCAAGACCGCGAAGCCATGTCGGTCGATGATCCGTAGCACCATATCGAGGACCTCCGCGTCGCGGTCGACATGTTGCATCGCGGCCGATTCGGTCACTTCGATACCGAGGTCGCGGGCCACGAGCGGGGCCGCATCACCGGCGGAAGCAGCGACCCGATCACCGCGACTCAGCACGACGATCACGAACGCGACGGTTATCGCGGCAAAGCGACGGTCCTCGGAGAAGATTACGCCCACGAAGCACCTCCCGCCGCGATCGCCGTGACGGGCTCCGCCGCCGGTCGCGCCTGCACGCCGATACGGCGGAGCAACTCGGCGAACGAACCCGGCTTGGCAACGAAGAACCCTTGGCCGTAGCGGCAGCCGTGCGCGAGCAGCCAATCCGCTTGCGCTTCGTTCTCGATCCCTTCGGCGATCGTTGCGAACCCGAAGCGGTCGACGATGCGCAATAACATCTCGGTGACTTGGCCGTCGCGCTCGTCGCTCGGCAACCCGTTGACGAAGGACTTGTCGATCTTCACGAGGTCGACCGTGAACCGCTTCAGGTACGTCAAGGATGAGTGGCCGGTCCCGAAATCGTCGATCGCGACGGGCAAACCCCACCGGCGAAAGAGCGCGATCGTGCTCATCGACCGATCGATATTCTGCATTGCCGCGGATTCGGTCACTTCGACGCCGAGATGATCCGCAAGCCTGGAGTCCCTCGTCAAACCCGCGTTTACCGCGGCAATGAAGGGAACGTCGTCGAGCATCGGCGCGGCGACGTTGAAGTAGATGCGAAAGCCCGGAGGCAGCTCCGGCACGCTCGCGATGTCGAGCGACACGTGCGCGAGCACCCACATCGTCAGCGGGGCGATGAGTCCCGTGCGTTCGGCGAAGGGGATGAACTCCTCGGGACCGATCAACCCGCGCACGGGATGGTTCCAGCGCACGAGCGCTTCGGCTCCGGTGATCGCGCGCGTCGCAAGCGTAAACGTCGGCTGATAGACGAGCGCCAGCTGATCGTCTGCGATCGCCGCGCTGAGCTCGAGCGTCCGGAGCCGGGTCGCTTCGAGCATCGCCTCCATCGATTGCTCGAAGAGCAGCGTGACCGATCCCCCGCGCTCCTTGGCAACGTCGAGGGCGAGGTCGGCGCGGCGCAAGACTTCTTCGACCGCAGTTCCATCGACCGGGAACCGGGCGGCGCCGATCGAGGCGCCGACCGCGACGAGTTGCGTCCCCGTGCGGTCGCCGGTCGGAAACGGCGCCGCGAAGAGATCAGCGTATCGCTGCAGGCTCGCGGCGGCTGCCTCGCGCGACGCGGCGCCCCGGATCACCACCCCGAACTCATCGGCGCTCATCCGTGCGACGAGGTCGCCGTTCCCGACGCGACGCAGGCCCGTCGCGACCTCGACGAGCAATTCGTCACCGATCTGGTGACCGTAGCGGTCGTTGACATGACGAAAACCGTCGAGATCGACGAGTGCGATCGTGAAGGGCGCACCGCCGGTCAGCTCCGTACCGACCGCCGCCAGAAACGTCGCACGATTGTCGAGGCCGGTCAGCGCGTCGTGCTCGACCTGGAAGGCGATGCGTTCGATTTGCTGCTGCTGATTGAAGCGCGCGGCGAAGAAGGCCGCGACCACATCGACATAGGCAAAATCATCTTCTGCGAAGGGTTCGTCAGCCATCGTCGCCGGGGAAATGAAGGCGATGAAACGTGGTATTCCCGCACACGGAATCGGCGATCCGATGAAGCTCCGCATGCCGTCCTTCGTGTACACCATATTCGGCCGCTGCCCCGCGGCAAGATCGTCCCAGCCCATTGCTCGACCGTGGCCGCGGAGTTTCGTCGCCATCGTTTGCTCGACCGGGTAGATCGCCCCCGGGAAGATGACGTGCGCGAGCGCTTCCCCGTTGTCTGCGAACTCACTCCACACGGTCGCATCGACCACGATCGTCTCACCGCGCTGGTGCGTGAGCATGCCCAGCATGGGTTTTCCCGGTCGCATCGCCGCAGTCGCGCTCAGCAGGACCGCGCTACTCCGTTCCGCCTCCGAAGACTGCGCGGCCGACGACATGCCCGAGACGGCGCGGATGCGCCCAGCGCGCTTTGCGGACTCGCTGGCGACTTGCCCCAACGTCCATTCGACCACGCCGAGGCGCGAGCGTTGCGCGACGAGCGTTCGCATCGCGGTTACCACCACGATGAGCGAGCCCGCCGCTACGAAGGAGCGCCCGAGATAAAAACTGGCCGTATAGCGGTGCCCGCTTACCAGAAATAGCACGAACGAAAGCGTCAGCGTGAGATAGGAGAACGCCAGCGCGCGCTCGACAGAGTTCGGCGTCCGAATCCGGTAGAGCGCGACCGTCGCGAGCACGAGGAACAGGGAGCAGGCGGGCCCGATGAACGAACGCTCGTAGCCGATCGTCGACGTCCCGGTATCCAGCGTCGGGAGGCGATGGACGAAGACGCATACCGGGAGCACGACGAGCACGACGAAGACGACGAGCCCCGCGCACACCCAGCGGCCGAAATGTGCGTTCGCGGCAGGCACGCCGTCGAAGCGCCGCACGAACACGTAAGCGAACCCGCCGGTGGCGACGCTGACATGCCAACAGATGAACAGCCAGGGAGCCAGGTCCGGCGCGGAACTCACGATCGCCGGATTCCCGGGCAGCAGCCGCAGGAAGAGCACGACGACAAAAAGCGTCAGCCCGGTCGCCACGAACGAGCAGCCGAGAAAAATCGTCGAGCGCCGCGCGGTCTCGGCGCGGCCGATGGCCAGCAAGATGAGACCGGTCGCGACGTTACCGAGGATCGCAATCGCCAGGAAGACGGGGCTGAACAGCGCGAGCCGGGGCACCTGCACGGTCGGCATCAGCCACCCGGCAAGCGCGATGACAAAGAACGTCGCGCCGATCAGCCCAAACGAGCTACGCTCAGATGGATCGGCGCGGACCGGGTCGCTCACGCCGCCGACCCCGGCGGCGCGAGCGCCGGCGGCACGCCGATTCGCTCGAGCAATTCGTCGAATGAACGCGGCTGGTCAACGAGATATCCCTGACCGAACCGGCAGCCGTGTAAAAGCAACCACGCGGCCTGCGCTTCCGTTTCGACGCCTTCGGCGAGTGCCGCAAACCCGAAGCGTTCGATGACTTGCAGCAGCATGTCGACGACTTCGCCGTCACCCGAATCGAGCGGCAGACCGTCGATGAACGAGCGATCGATCTTCACGAGATCGACCGTGAGTTGTTTGAGATACGCGAGCGACGAATGACCGGTTCCGAAATCATCGATCGCGACGTGCAGGCCCCAACTCCGAAACAAGGCGATCGTATTCATGGACCGATCGACGTTCTCCATCGCCGCTGATTCCGTCACCTCGAAGCCAAGATGCGCGGCCAAGAACGGCTGCTCGCGAAGCGCCGCCTTGACGGCGGAGATGAAGGCGACGTCTTCGAGCATCGGTGCGGCGAGGTTGACGTAGATGCGAAACCCGAGCGGCAACTTGGGCGTCCGTACGATGTCGCGCGACACGCGCGCGAAAACCCACCGCGTGAGCTCCGCGATCAGCCCGTTTCGCTCGGCGAAGTCGACGAACTGCGCCGGCCCGATCGTTCCTCGCCCAGGGTGGTTCCAGCGGACGAGCGCCTCCGCGCCGCTGATGCGCCGCGTCGCGATCGTAAACGTCGGCTGATACATCATCGTCAGCTCATCGTTTGCGATTCCATCGCGGAGCTCGACGACACGCAAGCGTGTCGCTTCGAGCAGCTCCTCCATCGATGTCGCGTACGCGAGCGTGACGGAACCTCCGCGCGCCTTGGCCGCCTCGAGGGCAAGCCCACCCCGCCGGATCAGTTCCTCGGCGGAGTCGCCATCGCCGGGGTAGCGCGCGGCGCCGATCGATGCGCTGAGGGCAACGGGAGCGGCCCCCGCCTCCGGACCCGTCGGAAACGGGGCGCGAAAGAGATCGCTGTAGCGCTGCAAACTCGCCAGAGCGATCTCGGCGGTCAGACCGTCGCGCAGCATGACGGCGAATTCATCGGAGCCGATACGAGCGATGAAGTCGCCGCTCGCAACCCGGCGCAAACGCCTGGCGACTTCGACGAGCACCGCATCGCCGGCTGGGTTTCCCTGGCGTTCGTTGACCTTACGAAAACCGTCGAGATTGATAAAAGCGACCGTGAACGACACGTTCGCACCAATTGCTGCGCGAACCGCCGTGCGAAACTGGACCCGGTTCTCGAGCCCCGTGAGTTCGTCGTGCTCGATCTGGAATTTGATTCGATCGAACTGGTGTTGCTGCTCGACGCGCGCGGCGAAGAACGACGCGATCACATCGACGTATGCGAGATCGTCTGCCCCAAACGGCTCGTCCGTCATTGGGACGCTCGAAGCAAAACTGAGGAAGCTTCGCTGCCCGGAGATATCGAAACGCGAACCGGTAAAGCTCTTGAATTCCATACCCGGATAGGAGCTCGGGGCTCCGGGAGTGGCGAGATCGTCCCAGGCCTGCGAGCGACCGACCCCCTCGAGCCGGTACGCCATCAGATGCTCCAGCGGAACGAGCGCACCGGGATACACCACGGCGGCGATCCGCTCGTGCGCGCCGGCCTCGAATTGCGACCACGCGCTCGCATCGATGAGCGCAGCCTCCCCCACCTGATGCGAGAGCACACCGAGCATCGGCTTCCCAGGCCGTAGCGCGGCCGTCGCAATCCGCAAGATCGCGTTGACACGGCTCGTCTCGGACGATTCCCGCAGCGAAACGATATCCCACACGGCATGGATGCGCCCGGCGCGCTTCGCCGATTCCATTTCGAGCCGACCGAGCGTCCATTCGGCCTCGCTGAGTCGCATTCGCGAAGCGATGAGCGTCCGCACTGCGGCGTCCAGGACGGCGAGCGATCCCGCCGCGACGAGGATGCGCTCGAAGAAGTAATTGGTCCCGAAGTGCGGACCACCGGCGAGATAGCCGGCAAAGGCCGCGAGCACACACAGCAAGCTGAGTGCGAAGCCGAGTTCGATCGGTGTCGCCGCACGCACCCGATAGATCCCGAGCGCCGCAAGACCGGTCGCGACCGCGATAAACGGCCCGGCGTACGAATGGTTCGCCGTGCCGACGTACGCACCGTTGACGACGATCGTCACCGATGCGGCCATGACCAACGCCCCCGCAATGCAAGCGCACACGAGACCGGCCGCCCAGAGGCCCGCCATGAGCAGATAGCGCGGCGAGAGGCGACGCCGTCCATCGACGTGCAGGCGACGCACGAGGAGATAGGCGATCGCGCCGGCGGCGACGAGCGCATGCCAAAAAAAGAACAGCCATGGGGCGAATTGCGGCGGCGTGGTAATCACGGGCATGATGCCCGGCAGCATCGGCAGCGCCAGCACGACGCCCACCAGCAGCACGGCGTTCGCGAAAAATGCAACGCTGAGCACGAGCATCAAGCGCGGTCGCGGCGCCGTGGGTACCATCGCGAGCAAGATGAGAAAGGTCGCGAAATTGCCGACGATGGCGATCGAGTACGCAACGGGCGCGAGGATCGCAAACCGCGGATAGGGACCGGCCGGAAGCAGCATTCCGACCAAGACGAATGCGATCACACCCGCTGCGGAGTGCAGGGCTCGCTTGCTCCGCGCGGCTTGATACAGCCCCAAGTAGCACCTTTACCGATGCGAGCACCCGGTCGTGCTTCTCGGCGGCGCCGAGCCCGGGATTGCTTCGACTCTTGCTGTACCCGCTAAACGGATACGGCAACCGCCACGATCCGGACGCGCCCGTACCGCCGACGGGATCGCTCGGCTAGGGGATCGGCTGCGCTGACGGCGCGGGCAGCGGCCGGCCTGGATTCCCGACGACGCGTTCGCCGGGCGCGATGTCGCGGATTACGACCGTACCGGCGCCGGTGAGGGCGCCGTCGCCGATCGTGATCGGGGCGACGAGCGAAGAGTTCGAGCCGATGAAGGCGTCGGCGCCGATCGTCGTCGTGTTCTTGCTCGTGCCGTCGTAGTTGCAGAAGATCGTGCCCGCGCCGATGTTCGCGCGCTCGCCGATGATGCCGTCGCCGAGATACGCGAGGTGCCCGGCCTTCGCATCCGCACGCATCGTCGTCTTCTTCAGCTCGACGAAGTTGCCGATGTGGACATGCTCTTCAACGATGCTGCCGCCACGGATATGGGCGAAGGGGCCGACGCGGGTGTGATCGCCGATCTGCGCATCGACGACGATGCTCTCGCGGATCGCGCAGCACGCGCCGACGCGCGCGCCGTGCAAGCGCGTGTTCGGACCGATCTCCGATCCCGTCCCGATGGCGGTCGCGCCGCCGAGCGTCGTGTTCGGGTGAATCGTGACGTCTGCGGCGATGACGAGATCCGGCTCGAGATAGGTGGTGGCCGGATCGACGATCGTCACCCCGGCACGCATGTGCCGCTCGCAGAGCGTGCGGTTCAGCGCGGCACGCGCGTTCGCGAGCTCGACCCGGTCGTTGACGCCAAGCACGGCGCGGTAATCATCGGCGACGACCGGCACGACGCGGCGCCCCGCTTCGATCAAGAGTTCGATCGTGTCGGTCAGGTAGAGTTCGCGCTGCGCGTTGGTGTCGCGGAGCTTCTCGATCACCGCGCGCAGGTTCGGCTCATCGAAGGCATAGATGCCCGCGTTCATCTCATCGATCGCGAGTTCGGCCGGCGTGCAGTCGCGCGCTTCGACGATCTTCACGACGCCGCTCGGCGCCGAGCCGCTCGATGCCGATTGTGCCGAGCCGCCCGACTGACGCACGATGCGACCGAAATTCGAGGGCAGCGGCATGCGCGCGGTGACGAGGGCAAGCACGGTCCCGGCGTCGGCGTCGACATCGGCGAGGACATCCTCGAAGATCGCCGGCGTCACGAGCGGCATGTCTCCATAGGCGATGACGATCGTCCCCGTGAGGGGCGCGAGTGCGGCGAGTGCGACCTGCACGGCATGCCCCGTGCCGCGCTGCGGTTCTTGAAGGACAGTGCGCGCGGAGAAATCGCGTGCGAGCGGGGCGATCTCCGCGTCGACCTGTGGGTTCGTAACGATGACGATCTCGCCCACGCCGGCATCCGCGAGCGCGCGCAGCGTGTACCAGAGCATCGGCCGGCCGCAGATGGGGTGGAGCACCTTCGGCGTTGCGGATTTCATCCGCGTTCCCATCCCGGCCGCGAGGACGATCGCGCGCGTGCTCACGCGGCTTGGTCCGGGGGCGGCTCCATCCAGCGCTTTTGTTCGTTTGCGGTCGGCACGCCGAGAACGTCGAGGGCGCTGCGAAAGCGCTCGCGGCAGATGTCGCGGCCGAGCAACACCATCGCATCGAACAGCGGCACCGACGTCGGCGAGCCGGTCATCGCGACGTAGTAGGTGCGTGCAACGTCTTTGAACTTGAGCCCCTGCTCGACCGCGATCGCTTTGAGGACGCGTTCGACGGTAGCCTTGTCGAAGGCGGGCTCGATGTCGAAGCGCCACATCGCGATCGCGAGCAGTTTGCGGACGTTCTCGCGATCGATCTTGCCGTCGAACTGCTCGGGCGCCACCGGCAGCCGGCCCGCGAAGAAAAAAGCGACGAGCGGCACGAAATCCGAGAGCCGGCTGATGCGTTCGTTCGCGAGCGCCGCGATCGCCTCGATGCGCGCGCGGTCGAACCCCCACGACCGAACGCGCTCCAAGAGGCCCGCGGGCCCCAGCGCGTGGACGTACTTGCCGTTGAGCCAGTCGAGTTTGGCGACGTCGAAGACCGGCCCACCGAGCGAGATGTGCTCGAGCGTGAAGGTCGCGATCATGTGCGCGAGGTCGAACTCTTCCGCACCGTTCGCCGCGGTGATCCCGGCGAGAATGCCCAAGAAGTTCAGCAGCGCCTCGGGCAGATAGCCCATCCGGTCGTAGAAGAGAATGCTGGTCGGGTTTTTGCGCTTCGAGAGCTTCGACTTGTTCGCGTCGTTGTTGCGCAAGAGCGGCAAGTGGATGAGCGCGGGCATCTGCCAGCCGAAGTACTCGTAGAGCAGGATGTGCTTGGGTGCCGAGGAGACCCACTCTTCACCGCGCATCACGTGCGTGATCTCCATGAGGTGATCGTCGACGACGTTGGCGAGATGATACGTCGGCATGCCGTCGCTCTTGAGCAACACCTGCATATCGACCGTCTTCCACTCGAATTCGATCGGTCCGCGGCGCAGATCGTTCACGATGCAGACGCCGTCACTCGGCACCTTCATCCGCACGACGTGGGTTCTCCCGGCGGCGTCGTTTGCCGCAATCTCGGCGGGCGAGAGCGCGATGCAGCGCCCGTCGTAGCGCGGCGGCACTTTTGCCGCGCGCTGCTGATCGCGCAGCTCTTCGAGCCGCTCGGCGGTGCAATAGCATTTGAAGGCGTGGCCCTCGTCGATCAGCTGCTGCGCGTAATGCGCGTAGATCGCGCTGCGCTCGCTCTGCCGGTAGGGGCCGTGCGGGCCGCCGATGTCGGGGCCCTCGTCCCACGAGAGGCCGAGCCAGTGCAGCGAATCGAGGATCGCACGTTCCGATTCGGGCGTCGAACGCGCGCGATCGGTGTCCTCGATGCGCAGCAAAAACTGCCCGCCGTGTGCCTTGGCGAAACAATAGTTGATGAGCGCGACGTAAGCGGTTCCGACATGCGGGTCGCCGGTGGGCGACGGGGCAACGCGCGTCCGGACCGGGCGCGCGTTATCCGACGAGTTCACGCCGTTTTCCGCACTCCCGTTCGACGAATTCGATGATGCCCGCCAGCGGCGCGCCCGGCGTGAAGATCTCGCGCACGCCGAGTCGCTTGAGCTCGGCAGCGTCGTCGGCCGGGATCGTTCCGCCGCCGAAAAACACGATGTCGCCCGCGTCCTGGGCGCGCAGTTGCTCGACGACGAGCGGAAAGAGCGTCATGTGGGCGCCCGAGAGGATCGAGAGCCCGATCCCGTCGGCATCTTCTTGAATCGCCGTCTGCACGATCTGCTCGGGGGTCTGGAAGAGTCCCGTATAGATCACTTCCATCCCGGCGTCGCGCAGCGCGCGGGCGATCACCTTCGCGCCACGGTCGTGCCCGTCGAGGCCGGCCTTGGCGACGATGACGCGCAGCGGACGATCGGCCACTACCAGCGCTCCATCCGGCGCGCGAGCTTGAGCGCCTCGCGGAACTTCGCGCGCACTTCGATCAGCGTTGCGCGCACGAGCGCGCGGCGTTTGCGTTTTCTCATCGATTCCTAGAACGCGGCCTTTTCGACATACCGTCCGTACACTTCGACCATCGACTCCACGATCTCGCCTTCGGTTGCATACGCGTTGACCGCATCGATGATCGGCGGCATCACGTTTTCTTCCGAAGAACAGGCGCGCTTGAGGGCGGCGAGCGCTGCTTCCACCGCGGCCCCGTCGCGATTCCCGCGAACCTCCGCGACCGAGCGCGCTTGGGCGACTTCGACGTCGCGCCCGATCTTGAGCAGATCCCGCCCCTCGGTTGATTCGTCTTTCTCGAACGCGTTGACGCCGACGATGATCCGCTCTTTGGTCTCGAGTGAGCGCTGGTAGCGGTACGACGCATCGGCGATCTCACGCTGGAAGAAGCCGGCCTCGATCGCCTCGATCACGCCGCCGAACTCTTCGATCTGCCGGAAGTACTCCTCGGTCTGCTTTTCCATCTCGTCCGTGAGCGCTTCGATGAAGTACGACCCGCCGAGCGGATCGGCCACGTTCGTCACGTTTGTCTCATACGCGAGCACTTGCTGGGTGCGCAGCGCGATCTCGACGTTCTTTTCGGTCGGCAGCGCAAGTACTTCGTCCATCGAGTTCGTGTGCAGCGACTGCGTCCCGCCGAGCACCGCCGCCATCGCTTCATACGCGACGCGTACGATGTTGTTCTCGGGTTGCTGCGCCGTCGCGCTACAGCCCGCGGTTTGGGTGTGGAAGCGCAGCGTCCACGAGCGCGGGTCCTTCGCGCCGTAGCGCTCGCGCATCCGTTTTGCATAGATGCGGCGCGCGGCGCGAAACTTGCAGATTTCCTCAAAAAAGTCGATATGCGAGTTGAAGAAAAACGACAGGCGCGGGGCGAACGAGTCGACGTCCATGCCGGCTTTGATTGCGGCTTCCACGTACGCGAAGCCGTCGGCGAGCGTGAACGCGAGCTCTTGAACGGCAGTTGAGCCGGCCTCGCGAATGTGATAGCCGGAGATCGAGATCGTGTTCCACTTGGGCATCTCGGCCGTGCAGAACTTCATCATGTCGACGATCACGCGCACGTGCGGACGGGGCGGAAAGATCCACTCTTTCTGCGCGATGTACTCTTTGAGGATATCGGCTTGAATCGTGCCGCCGAGCGCGGCGCGCGGGATGCCCTTCTTTTCGGCCGCGGCGATGTATTGCGCGACGGCGATCGCGGCGGGGCCGTTGATCGTCATCGAGGTCGTGATCGCGCCCATGTCGATCCCCTCGAAGAGCGCTTCCATATCGGCCAGCGAATCGATCGCGACGCCGCACTTGCCGACTTCGCCGAGCGCCTTCGGATGATCGGAGTCGTAGCCCATCAAGGTCGGCATATCGAAGGCGACCGAGAGTCCGTTCTGACCCTGGCCGAGCAAGAAATGATAGCGCTCGTTGGTCTGCTTCGCGTTGCCGAAGCCGGCGAACTGGCGCATCGTCCAGAGCCGGTCGCGATACATGTTGGCATGGATGCCGCGCGTGTACGGATAGACGCCCGGCGCCGCGAGATCGCGCTCGACGTCGAGCTGCGCCGTGTCCTCGGGGCCGTAGACGGGCTTGAGCGGCAAATCGGAGATCGTCCGGTCCACGGCACCCGAGCCGGGCCCACGGCGGCCCGAACCGGAGGTCGTGCCTACCGAACCGGGCCGGTTCAACATTTTCGCCATAGCCGAGGTGACGTTCGCCCTCCGGTTCCGGACCCATGTTTCGGATGTCACCCGAGCCGCGTGTCATCTCGAGCCGCCAGCGTGTCATCCGAGCCGCCACCGTGTGATCCTGAGCCGCCGCCGTGTCATCCTGAGCCTGTCGAAGGATGGGCCTGGCAGTCAGGTGGCACGTTGCGCCGCCATCGTGGCCGGGGCTGGCATCCGACTCGCGCGCCCATCCTTCGACGGGCTCAGGATGACACGGTAGCGGCTCAGGATGACATGGCGGCGGCTCAGGATGACACGGTAGCGGCTCAGGATGACACTCGGGGGATAGCGAAGGGCGACGTATGCCCGAAATGACGGTTTTGGAGGCGGTGCGCGCGGCGCTGGCCGAGGAAATGGAACGCGATTCGCGGGTGCTCGTCTTTGGCGAGGACGTCGCCACGCTCGGCGGCGTGTTTCGTGCCACGGACGGACTCTTGGCGCGGTTCGGTCCCGAGCGCGTCGTCGATATGCCGATGGCGGAGACGGCGATTGCCGGGCTTGCGGTCGGCCTTGCGATGCGCGGGCTGCGGCCGGTCGCCGAAATCCAGTTTGCGGATTTCATCCACGCGTGCATGGACCATCTGGTCGGCGAAGCGGCCAAGATTCGCTGGCGCACGAACGGTGATTGGTCGTGCCCGATGGTCTTACGTACCGCGTACGGCGGCGGCTTTCGCGGCGGGCCGTATCATTCGCAGAGCGTCGAGGCGTACTACGCGCACGCGCCGGGGCTCAAAGTCGTCGCGCCGAGCACGCCGGCGGATGCGAAGGGCTTGTTGTTGGCGGCGATCCGCGATCCGGATCCGGTGCTCTTCCTCGAACACAAACGCACCTATCGCGCGATCAAAGGCGAGGTTCCCGAGGGTGACGACATCGTCGAAATCGGTAAGGCGCGCACGGCGCGCGCCGGGACCGATGTGACGGTGTGCGCGTACGGGATGATGTTGCACGAAACGCTGGCCGCGGCGGAGACGCTCGCGGCGGAAGGCATCGCGCTCGAGGTCATCGATTTGCGCACGCTCTCGCCGCTCGACGGCGATGCCATCTGTGCCTCGGTCGAAAAGACCGGCCGGCTCTGCGTCGTGCACGAGGATACGATCACGATGGGCCTCGGCGCGGAGATCGTCGCGCTGGTCACCGAACGCGTCGGACACCGGCTGCGGTCGCTGCCCGTGCGCGTCGCCTCGCCCGATGTTCCCGGCATCCCGGTGACGGATGAACTCGAAGACGAGATGCTGCCGAATCGCACCAAAATCGCCGCGGCGATTCGCGCGCTGCTCGAGGCTCCACCGCTCGCGCACGGTGACGGACGCGCGCCGCGCTACGACGCGGCGATCCCGCAGGGCACAAGCGTGATGGCCGTGCCGCTCCGGCACGGCAGCCGCCGCGCGCTCCTCGACGCGGTGCGCTCGGCGTGCGCGGTCTTCCCGCACTTCAACGCGCGCTTCGATTGGGAGCGCGGCGTCGTGCCGTATCCCGAACTCCGTTTCGAGCTCGATCTCGGGCCCGGCATCGGCGCGAGCGACGGCACCTTCACCATCATCGACTACGGTCGCGATTCATCGCTGATCGGTTTCCCGGCCGTGCGTCCGAATCAAACGGCGGCGCTGCGCGTCGGTTCGATTCGCGATGGCTCGGCCTATCTGACCCTAGCGATCGACCATCGCGCCATCGACGGCGCGGACGTCGGCCGTTTTCTTGCCCATGTGCGTGAGGCGCTTGCGCCCGCGCCGGCACGCGAAGAGGTACCCAGTGGACGTTGAATTCCCGCGCCTCGCCGATACGCTCGTCGAAGGCATCCTCAAACGCTGGCTCAAGAACGTCGGCGAACCGGTGCGCAAAGGCGAGCCGCTCTTCGAGGTCGAGACCGATAAGGTCAACACCGAGGTGGAGTCGCCGTACGCGGGCGTGGTCGCGGAGATCCTCGTCGCCGAGGGCGACGTCGCGCAGGTCGGTCAGGTGCTCGCGCGGCTGACGAGCGATGAGGAAACGCCGGTCGGCGTTCACACGGCGCTGACCGGACCACCGGCCAAGAACGGTGCTGCGAACGGCACCGCCCCAAGCGTGCCGGCCAGCATGCGGCTGCGCATCGCGGAGCGCATGCTCGAAGCGCGCGCGACGATCGCCCAAGGCAGTTGCGTGCGCGAGATCGACCTGCGCGACATCGTTCGCGGCGAGCGCAGCTGGACCGCATACTTCGTCGCGGCCTTCGCGCGCGCCGCGAACGAAAGCGCCGTCGGCGTGGCGGTCGAATTACCCGATGGGCTCGTCGTGCCGGTCGTGCGCGAGGCGAACGTCGCGAGCGTCGATGAAATCACCGCTGCGATTCGCGACCTCGCCGCACGCGCGCGGGCCGGAACGCTACGCCCGGACGACATGGGCGGCGCCTTCGCAAGCGTCACGAACGTCGGCGGCGGCGGCACGCTGATGGCCTTTCCGCTCGTCGCTCCGGGTCAGCGGGCGATCCTCGCGCCGGGCGCCGTCCGCGACGGGCACGCTTACGTCACGCTCGGCTACGACCGCGCGTCCTACGACGATTTCGGCGCGGACCGGCTGCTCGCAGCGATCGCCGGCGAACTCGCCGCGCTCGCGCACTCACCGGCGCGATGCTGACCGCGCCGAGCGCCGCAAAGACGATGCGCGCGCTTCGCAAGGCTGAGCCCGCCCCCGGCTTCACCGCGACCGAGCTGCCGGTGCCGGCGATCGGCCCGACGGATGTCCTGATCCGCGTGCGCAAGGTCGGGCTGTGCGGAACGGATCTGCACATCTACGGCTGGGATCAGTGGGCGCAGCGCCGTATCAAACCACCGCTGACGATCGGTCACGAGTTCATGGGCACGGTCGCCGCCGTCGGCGCGGCCGTGCGCGCCGTCGTCGCGGGCGATCGCGTTTCGGCCGAGGGGCATCTCGCCTGCGGCGTCTGTCTCTTGTGCCGCACCGGTGATGCGCATATCTGCGAGCACGTGAAGATCATCGGCGTCGACACGGACGGCGCGTTCGCCGACTACCTCGTGATGCCCGAAGCCAACGTCTGGAAGCTCGACCCCGCGATCCCCGATGCGTGGGCGGCGGTATTCGATCCGCTCGGCAACGCTGTGCACACGGTGATGGCGGCCGGCGTTTCCACCAAGAGCGTCGCGATCACGGGCGTCGGCTCGATCGGTCTCATGGCGATCCCGGTCGCGCGCGCGGCCGGCGCAAGCGCGGTCTACGCGATCGACGTCAACCCCGCGAAACTCGAGCTCGCGGCGCGTGTCGGCGCGGATGCGGTCTTCGATGCGCGCGATCCGAATCTGGTCGATGAGATTCTCAAGCGTACGGGCGGCGACGGCGTCGACGTGCTGCTCGAGATGAGCGGCAACGGCGCCGCGATCGACGCGGGCCTCGCCATGGTGCGCAACGGCGGCCGCGCGGCGCTGCTCGGCATCCCCTCGAACGACGTCCAGATCAACCTCGCCGAACGGATCATCTTCAAAGGCCTCACCGTCCTCGGCATCAACGGCCGCAAGATGTTCGAGACCTGGTACCAGACGCAGGCGCTGGTGAAGTCCGGCCGCGTCGATCTGGGCCCGATCATCACGCACGAACTCCCGTTCGAGGCCTACGACGAGGCGTTCGGCTTGATGCAATCCGGCGTCGCGGCGAAAGTCGTGCTCGACGTCGCCTGAGCCGCGCTCAGACTTGAATCAGGCGCAGATCCATTCGAACGAAGTTCCGGACATGCGAGATCGGGACGTGCTCTTTGATGAGCAAACGGTCCATGGAGCGCGCGGTCAGGTCGTACATGTCCGGGACGACGCCGTGCAGCACGTAGGCACCGGTCTTGTCGGTCCGGGTCGTATAGGCGTTCGAACCGCTCTCGGAATTGGCATGGATCGTTACGTTGCCGACCGCCCGGCCGAGCCGATCGGTGACGAACCCGCCGATCGCCGTCGCCGGTTCGCCCTCGGCGGTCTGCCCTTCCCCGGGGATGAGGCCGCGCGTGAGGTGCTGATTGTAGCCGCCGAGCACCCCGATGCCGCGGACCAAAAGCGAAAGGTACCCCTGTGCCGAGATGACCAGATCGTAGACGCCCTGCGGCAGCGTGGTCCGAAAGTTCCCGCGGGCGTCCGCGTCGAGGCGTGAGACGCGGCCGCCGCGCCAGACACAGTTGATCCGGGCGCCGGCGAGCGGGACGCTCGAACGGCGATCCAAAAGCGTCATGACGAGCGAACCGGTTTGTTCACCCGTGGGGGTGGTTCGCGCTTCCATACGCTTCCTATCGGCGTCCACGTACCCGGAGTTGACGATGAATTCGCGTTTCGAGCAATCTCTCCAGAAGGACCTTGATGCGCTGCGCGTCGCGGGTACCTACAAACGACTCCGGCATCTCACGACCCCGATGGCGGCCCAGGTGCACATGGAAGAGGCGGGCGACGTCATCGTGCTCTCCTCGAACAACTATCTGGGCCTCGCCGACCATCCGGCCGTGGTCGCGGCGGGAAAGGCGGCACTCGACCGGTACGGCGCCGGGACGGCCTCCGTCCGCTTCATCTGTGGGACACTCGAAATCCACCGCACGCTCGAGGAGAAGATCGCCGCGTTCCTCGGGTTCGAGGCCTCGCTGTCGTACGTATCGTGCTGGGCGGCAAACGAAGGCCTCATCCCGACGATCGCGACCGCCGGCAATACCATCGTCTCCGACGAGCTCAACCATGCCTCGATCATCGACGGCTGTCGCCTCGCCGGCGCGAAACGCACGCGCTACAAGCACGCCGACATGGCGGACCTCGAGCAAAAACTGCGCGAAGCCGAAGGCACGGCGTTCATCATCACCGACGGCGTCTTCTCGATGGAAGGGTCGATCGCAAAGCTGCCCGAGATCGTCGCGCTCGCGCAGCGCTACGGCGCGGTGACGATCGTCGACGATAGTCACGGCACCGGCGTGATGGGCAAGACCGGCCGCGGCACGATCGAGCACTTCGGCCTGCAGGGCAAGGTCGACATCGTGACCGGAACGCTCGGCAAAGCGCTCGGGGGCGCGGCGGGCGGTTTCGTCGCGGGGAGCGCCGCGCTGATCGATACGCTCGTCCAGCGGTCGCGCACGCAACTCTTCTCGAACGCGCTTCCGGCGACCGTCGCCGCCAGCTCCCTCGCCGCGATCGAGGTCCTCGAGGCGCAGCCGGAGCTCGTCGACCGCCAGCGTGAAAACGTTGCCGCCTTTCGCAGCGGGCTCACCGGACTCGGCTTCAACCCGCTACCCGGTCCGAGCGCCATCGTCCCGATCATCGTCGGCGACACCGCGTTCGCGATCGCGATGTCGGATCGGCTCTTGACCGAGGGCGTGTTCGTCACGGGGTTCGGCTACCCGGTGGTTCCGGAGGGAACTGCGCGCATCCGAGTGCAAATATCCGCGGCTCTGCGGTCCGCCGATCTCGAACGCGCCTTGAGCGCGTTTGAGAGAGTTGGCCGTGAGCTCGGCGTCATCGGAACGACCCCGGTTTCCGCGTAATTCTCGCGCGGCTCATACCCGCCGCCAAGCGCATTGCGCGATCCGTGGAATCGTTCTTCATCTATCTGAAGATTTTGGAGTGTTATGCATTGCCTTCGTCCCGTCCTCGCTGCTGCCGTCCTGGTGGCGATTCCGCTTGCTGCATCCGCTGCGAAAACGTTTGTCGCGCCAGCGTCCTGGAATCACCTCGTGACCGGAACACCCGGGGCGGCGCGAACGGTCGATGTCTGGAAGATGAACAACTCGCCGACATCGCCGGTGCTCAACGTTATCGTCGATACGTCACAGTCGTATGCGGAGGCGCTCACTGCGGTGCGTACCAACGCGCAGAGCGCCGGCATCAAGCTCATCGCCGATAAGGATCGGCCGTGCGCCGGGGTAACGGCACACGAGTTCGATATCGAACTCGACGCCGGTAATAAAATGCTCTCTACCTACACGATCATCCCGAATTCCAAGGGCATTACGCGTATGACCTATTCGCGTCCGGCCGACGCGCCGCCCAACCGCGACGTCCAAGCGGCCCTCGACGCATTTTGCAGCCCCTGATTCTCTCGTTTATCATTCGACCGCTGTCTCAGGAGCGTCATGCAGCCCCTTCGTCTCGTGCTCGCCGCCGCCATACTCGTTGCGATTCCGCCCGCCGCATCGGCGGCGAATACCTTCGTCGCGCCGGCGACCTGGACGCATGTCGTTACCGGGACGCCCGGGGCTGCGCGAACGGTCGACGTTTGGAAGTTGAACGACTCAGCAACGTCGCCGCTGCTCAACCTGGTCGTCGATACGACGCAGGTCTATGCCGATGCGCTCGCCGCGGTGCGTAGCTACGCGCAGAGCGCCGGCATCAAGATGACCACGGATAAGGATCGGCCGTGCGCGGGCGTGACGGCGCACGAGTTCGCTATCCAACTCGAGACCGGCAACAATACGCTTTTCACGAACTACACGATCGTCCCCGATGCCAAGGGCGTCACGCGTATCACCTATTCGCGCTCCGGCGATGCGCGCGTCAACAAGGACGTTCAAGCCGCGATCGACGCGTTCTGCGCGCCCTGATCACCGTCGCCGGGCCCCCACATCACCAGAACGCGCAGTGATGATCGGCTTCGACGGCGTTGCTCGTGACGAAGCGGGCGCCGTCGTCCCGCTGCTTCGCGCTGAGTGGTCCGGACGCGGATTGGTAGGCGCAGAGATATTGGAGTTCCGCCGTGTGCCCCGTGCCGCCGCCATAGCCCGGCGGCCGTGAGTCGGGGTTCGCCGGATTGAGTGACCAGCCGGCAACGCCGCGCAGATCGCCCAACGCGGTATGAACGATCGGCCCCGGCGTGGGTCCTTGCGCGGATGTCGCGAGCATGAGGGCGAGCAACACGAAAATACGGCGAACCATGCGAGAAGATCGTCGTCTCACGCTCGCGCTCCCGCTCGACGTCGGCTAGCGCGGCGCGCAAGCGTTGGAATGCAACGTACACGGCTGCCGCGCAGCGCGCAGATGCGGATTGCTCAACGTCACGGATGGCCAACGAGTCGCACGCGGATGGCTCGCGGCACGTACCGAAGACCGCGCGATGCGCATCTCACGCCTCGTTAGCCTGGCGCTCGCACTCGCTTGTGTCGGCGTGCCGCCGCCGTCGCGCGGCACGGACGTAACCTCCTTCGTCACGGTCAAACTCATCGCGATCAACGACTTCCACGGGTACATCGCGCCGACCGAGACGCTCCGCGTCCCCGACCCGGCGCATCCCGGTGCAACGGTGACCGAGCCGGTCGGCGGCGCGGCGTACCTGGCGACCGCGGTACGCCGACTCGAGGCGGAGAATCCGCGCCACGTCGTCGTCGGCGCGGGCGACATGGTCGGCGCGAGCCCGCTCGGCTCCGCGCTCTTCCACGACGAGCCGACCATCCAGGCCTTGAATGCGATCGGCCTCGAGTACACATCGGTCGGGAATCACGAATTCGATGGCGGCAAAGCGGAACTGCTGCGCAAACAGCACGGCGGCTGCCTTCCCGGCGGAACGATCGGCAAAGACACCTGTTTCATCGACGGCAAGTTCACGGGTGCGGCATACGCGTATCTTGCTGCGAACGTGATCGATAACGACACCGGGAAGACGCTCTTTCCGCCGTATGCGATCAAGCAAATCGCCGTCGGCGATGGCCGTTCGGTGCCGATCGCGTTCATCGGCGTCGTGCTCAAAGGGACGCCGGTCGTCACCACGGCGTTCGGCGTCCGCGGACTCACCTTTACGGAGGAAGCGGATGCGATCAACGCGCTCGTGCCGAAGCTGAGTGCGCAGGGCGTACACGCGATCGTCGTCCTGATCCATCAGGGCATCGCGACCAAGGTCGGCTTCGACGATCACTCCTGCGCCGGCGCAAGCGGCGACCTCTTGCCGATTCTCGACCGGCTCGATCCGTCGATCAAACTCGTGGTCAGCGGGCACACGCATCGCGCGTACATCTGCCCGCATGGTGAGGGTACGCAGCATTCAACCGTGTTTTACACGAGCGCCGGCAAATACGGTCAGTCGCTCAGCAACATCGACCTCACGATTGATCCGGCGACCGACACCATCGCCCATATCGACGCGCACAACGAACTCGTCGTGAACGACGTTGCACCGAATCCCGCGCCTGCCGCCTATCCGGCCTTCGGCGCGGACCCGGCGCTCGCCGCGCTCGTCGCGAGCTACGGAGCGGCGACGAAGCCGCTCGTGAGTCGCGTCATCGGCCACATCACGGCTGACTTCACGGTCCAAGGGAGCTCGACCGCGAACGGCGGGTCGGGAGAATGCACGCTCGGCGATCTGATCGCCGATGCACGCCTCGATGCAACGCGTTCGCAAGGCTCGGTTGCGGCGTTCATGAACGAGGGCGGGATGCGCGCGACGCTCCAAGTCCGTGCGCTGGACGGCTCGAAGACGCCCGGCGACGTCCTCTTCGGTGAAGCCTACTCGGTCGATCCGTTCGGCGATCTGATGTATACGGAAACGATCACCGGCGCGCAGCTGTACACGATCCTCGGCGAGCAATGGCCGAGCAAGAACGAGGCCGAGTTGCTCAGCGTGTCGCGCGGCTTCCACTACGTGTGGGATGCGAGCTTGCCCGACGGCGCGAGCAAAGTCGTCCCCGGCAGCGTCACGATCGGCGGACGTCCCGTCGTCATGACGGCGACCTATCGCGTCACCGTCGATGAGTTTCTGCTTCACGGCGGCGACGGTTTCGTCGGTTTCATGAACGGCACGAACCCGGTCTCCGGCGAGCTCGATCGCGACGTGCTCGACGCCTACATCACCGCCCACTCGCCACTCACCCCGGCGCCGCGCGATCGGATCCAACGCTTGCATTAGATGGGCTCAAATGCGGATCCGCGCATCGACCGGGGACGCGACCGCCGTGTCAGATCTCTTCGCGGGCGGTTCGGTCATCCTGAGCCTGTCGAAGGATGGGCATGAGTGAACGCTGCCGAGGTCGTTGTCGTCGGCGGGGGGATCATCGGCGTAAGCGTCGCGTATCATCTTGCGGCTCGCGGCGTGCGCGATGTCGTCGTGCTCGAGCGCGGGGCGAGCCTTGGCGAGGGGAGCACCGGCCGCGCGACCGGCGGGATTCGCGTTCAGTTTGCGAGCGCGATCGACATTCGGCTTTCGCAGTTGGCCTTCCAGCGGCTCGAGCACTTCGCCGAGGAGACGGGCGGCGATAGCGGGTACGTGCCGGCCGGCTATCTCTGGCTCGCGACGGACGACCAAACGCTGCGCATGCTCCGCGATGCACTCGAGATTCAGCGAGAGCACGGCGTGCGGAACGCGCGCGAGGTGAGCGTTGACGATATCGCCTCGCTAAATCCGGCGCTGGCGACCGGCGAGATTCGAGGCGGAACGTATTGCCCGACCGACGGATTTATTCGCCCGCTCGCGATCCTCGCCGGGTACCAAGCCGCGGCGCAACGGCTGGGGGTCCGTTTTATCTGCAATGCGGAGGTTACGGGTTTCACGCTCGATCGAAGGGGCGGCGTGACCCACGTCCACACGGCGCAGGATACGTTTGCGACGGGTGTCGTCGTCAACGCGGCCGGACCGTGGGCCGCCCATGTCGCGTTGCTCGCCGGTGCGCGGCTACCGGTGACGCCGCTGCGTCGGCAAGTCGCGCTCACGCAGCCGACGAGCGTGTTCCCCTCGACGATGCCGATGACCATCTTCGTGGCCGACGGCTTTCATCTGCGCGTTCGCGACGATCGCGTGATGCTCTTGATGGCATCGCCCGGGGCGGCTGACCCATTCGATGTATCGGTTGAAACGGAGTGGATTGATCGCATCGGCGACATCGCCCGGCTCCGCCTCCCGCCGCTCGCCGACGTTGCGATCGATCGCGCGACGAGCTGGGCCGGTCTCTACGAGCAATCTCCCGACGGCCACGCGATCCTCGGCGCGGCGCCCGAGGTCCCGAACTTGTACTACGTCAACGGATCCTCCGGTCACGGCGCAATGCACGCTCCGGCGCTCGGGATGCTCCTCGCCGAACTGATCGTCGACGGCCGCACGACGCTCGATATTTCCCCACTCGCCCCGGACCGCTTCACCGCCCCGCTGCGAGCCGAGCACCATCCGTTGTGATGGTCGAGTCCGCTCGTAATTCTGCGGGCGAATCCGCGCCCGTGCCATCGTCCAGGAGTTCGTTGAAGGCCTCGTTAACGGCCTTTCCGGCTCTCTCCGGCTAAGTCGCGAGGACGGTATGTCGAAAGAAAAAAGCCCGCAGCAAAAGAAGGCGTCGAGCCTCGAGCACGATCGGCGCAATACCTACGGCGAAAACTCGAAGTCAAGCCGCAAAAACATCGCAAAGGGCAAGCAGTCGGGCCAGCAGCGCGTCCGTCACGCGGTAGCCGAGAATCTTGCGGCCCTTCGGTGTGCTTCTCCGGATGAAGAATTGATGATGAGTACGGAGCATGCCGCGAACGTCACCGCGTCTAGGCTCGATAAGTTGCGCTTCAAAAAGGATCCGGATGAGCCTCTGGGGCGAGTGATCGAACGAAAACTGAGCAGACGGGGCGGCTAGG
>Ga0116226_10001035_pt1 | contig 24345 bp, 24 predicted proteins | sample S1TSphfallax_FD_89692 | JGI IMG/M metagenome (GOLD analysis project Ga0116226, IMG submission 89692) | Host-associated microbial communities from peat moss isolated from Minnesota, USA - S1T2_Fa - Sphagnum fallax MG | ecosystem: Host-associated > Plants > Peat moss > Unclassified | place: USA... | reverse complement strand
CGTATCGTGTTGTTGAAGGTATCAGCCACATAAACATTGGCATTGCTGTCGGTTGCGATACCGCTGGGACCATTGAAGCTGGCTGCGCCGCCGGTACCATCGATTGACCCGCTGGTGCCCGCGGTACCGGCCAATACAGACACCGCTCCACCCGGCGCAATCATGATGATGGTGTCGTTGGTATCAGACACGTACACATTGGCATTGCTATCGGTTGCCAACGCCACTGGTACTGCAGTACTGGCGATAGTTCCTTGCGATACAGGATTACCCAATACGCCACCAGCCAAGGTCGTAACAATACCCGCAGGCGAGATTTCGCGGATTGCATTGTTATCCGAATCAGCGACATAGACATTGCCACTACTATCGGTCGCCACGCCGGTCGGCATATAGAAACGTACGGAACTGCCGCTACCATTGGTGAAGCCGATGCCATTTCCACCAGCAAAGGTAGTGACGGCACCAACCGATGTCACTTTGCGAATGCTGTTATTCAAGGTATCGGCAACATAGACATTACCTATGGCATCAGTTGTCACCCCGGTAGGCACATCAAATCGTGCCGCAGCAGCCGTACCATTGACAAGACCTGACGCTGACGCACTGCCCGCCATCGTTGTTACAACGCCAGCAGGAGTAATTTTGCGGATTGTGTTGTTGCCGCTATCGGCAACATAGATATTGCCGGATGCGTCGAGTGCGACACCGCGCGGCGTGTTGAAGCGCGCCGCAGAACCAGTACCATCAAGATTACCGCCCCCACCAAGATTGCCGACAAACAGCGATAGCACACCGTTGTTGGTCGTGCTTCCACCACTGCCAGTACTACCCGATCCGCTGGAACCGGAACTACCTGATCCGCTACCTGAACTTCCGCTTGAACCGCTAGAACCTGAACCACTGGAGCCGCTTCCTGAACTACCGGAGGAACCACCACCTCCGCCTCCACCGCACGCCGCAAGGAATGCTGCGATCAAAATACCCGTTACTGCCTGACGAGCCAAATTGACATTCAAGATACGGCCTCCTATTTCGGGTTCCAGTTACACCTAGTCACATTCGCGGACACGCGTCATCGCTTCCTCTATTCTCTCTACGGCAATAATCGTCAAACCTTCAATATTTTGTTTCGGGGCGTTGGCTTTTGGAATCAGTGCCAGCGAAAATCCCAATTTTGCGGCTTCGCGCAAGCGCTCTTGTCCACGCGGTGCAGGACGGATCTCGCCAGCCAAGCCGACTTCACCAAAGACGACCAAGCCACGCGGCAAGGCTTTATTGCGCATCGACGAATTAATCGCCAGCAAAACCGCCAAATCAGCCGCCGGTTCGGTTATTTTGACACCGCCAACCGCATTGATAAAGACGTCCTGATCATAAGCAGCAATACCTGCATGCCGATGCAACACCGCCAGCAACATTGCCAACCGGTTCTGCTCAAGACCAACTGATAGTCGTCGCGCGTTTGGTAACGGCGAAGTATCGACCAGCGACTGAATTTCCACCAGCAATGGACGACTGCCTTCCTGCGTCACCATCACGCAGGAACCAGGGACAGGTTGATCGTGCTGTGACAGGAATAGCGCGGATGGATTCGAGACACCTTTCAGCCCTTTTTCCGTCATCGCGAAAACGCCAAGCTCATTGACCGCACCGAAGCGATTCTTGATCGCACGAACCAGACGGAAGCTCGAATGCGTATCACCCTCGAAATACAGCACCGAATCGACGATGTGCTCCAGCACACGCGGCCCGGCCAGTGCGCCTTCTTTGGTCACATGACCCACCATGATCACGGTAATGCCACTTTGCTTGGCAACGCGCGTCAATTGCGCTGCACATTCCCGCACCTGTGCAACCGATCCCGGTGCAGAAGTCAGTGCATCGGAATACATGGTCTGGATGGAGTCAATCACCGCAACCTGCGGCTTGTGCTCGGCCAGCGTATTCAGGATTTTTTCAAGCTGGATTTCCGCCTGCAGCTTCAATTCCCGCGCATCGACTGCCAGACGCTTGGCGCGCAAGGCAATCTGCGCGCCGGATTCTTCCCCGCTCACATACAGCACGCTTTTCTCGCGCGCCATGTTCGCCAACGCTTGCAGCAGCAAAGTTGATTTGCCGATACCGGGATCACCACCAATCAACACCACGCCACCAGCGACCAATCCGCCGCCGAGCACGCGGTCGAATTCCTCGATGCCTGTGGTGAAGCGCGGCACATCGATTGCTTCGATATCGGCAAGGGTCAACACCGGCGCGGTTTGCGCCAAGCCCTGATATTGGGTGGAAAAACGGTTGGAAGCCGCTTCAACGACCGATTCGACCAGAGTGTTCCATTGTCCGCAGGAAGGGCATTGCCCTGCCCACTTATTGGTGACGCCGCCACACTCGGTACAGCTGTAATTGGTTTTCGCTTTCGCCATCAGTTGGTCGCCTGCACTTCGATTCTGACACGCTGGGCCACAGCGCACATCAATTCATATCCGATTGTACCTGCCGAATTAGCGACATCATCAATCGGCAAGCCCTTACCCCACAGAATGACTTCGCTGCCGACCTTGGCATCAGGAATTGCACTGAGGTCAACAACGATCATATCCATCGACACCTGTCCGACAGTGCGTGTGCGCACACCATTTACCAAAACCGGTGTGCCCGTGGGCGCATGGCGTGGGTAACCATCTGCATAACCACAAGCTACCACACCGATTTTCATAGGCTGCGTCGCAATGAAGCGGCTGCCATACCCCACTGCATCGCCAGTCTGGATTTCTTGAATGCCGATAATTTCGGCCGCAAGCGTCATCGCAGGTCGCAAACCGAATTCTTCGGCAGTCTTGCCACCCGGCGTGCCACCATAAAGCATAATGCCTGGCCGCACCCAATCGGCGGCGGCTTCGGAATGCACCAGATCGCCAGCGGAATTGCACAGGCTATGTACGCCAGCCAAACCGTCAGTCGCCTGCTTGAAGCGCTTGATCTGCTCCTCAACCGAAACGGTTACATGATCCAGATGTTCAGCGTTGGCAAAGTGCGTCATCATGCCGACGATGCGGACATGCGGTATCGCTTGCAGGCGCGCATAGGCAGCGCGAAATGCATCCGGCATGAAACCCAGGCGGTTCATGCCCGTGTTCATCTTCACATGCACTTCAATTGTTTTTTGTGGCTTGGCGGCTTCGAGCAAAGCAATTTGCTCGTTGCAATGTACAGCAGTCTGCACATCGTACTGTTCCAGCATCACGATGTCAGCCGCGTCGAAAAAGCCTTCCAATAGCAACACCGGCTTTTTCCAGCCAAGTTCACGCAGGCGTACTGCACCATCGGGCTCGATCAGGCCCAAGCCGTCAGCGTCGGCAAAAGCCTGCACAGCAGGAGCCAGTCCATGTCCATACGCGTTCGCTTTGACAACAGCCCATACTTTGGACTGCGGCGCGTTGGATCGCGCAACTGCAAGATTATGCTGCATCGCAGCGACGTCAATAATAGCAACTAATGGTCTAGGCATAACAAGGCTCTTGATTTCAAATGATTTAAGAACCTGCTGACGATCTACCGTACACAGGGCAGCGCGCAGAAGACAATAAACAGGTTCCAAGAAGCCATTGCAAAATTAACATGTGAGTGTTCACCATAATCAGTCGCACACTCCTGGACGCACAGTCCTTATCATCAGGGTTGTGGCATCCATCGATGCCAATTTTGCAGCAGCTTCCATGATGACAGGTATTATTTTACCGGAGGGTTGACGAAGCGTTATGGCCAAATATCCAGTTTTCGGACATTTTCATGGTATAAAGCAAGCCGGAGATATTTCGTTACAAATACGATGCGAATGAATCGCGGTTTTTATACCATCATGTTGGCGCAGTTTTTTTCGTCGCTGGCAGACAACGCACTTCTCATAGCTTGTATAGCCGTATTGGCCGTCCTCAAGTCGCCGCCATGGATGACGCCGTTGTTAAAGTTGTTCTTCGTGCTGTCCTATGTCGTGCTGGCTGCCTTCGTGGGCGCCTTTGCGGACGCATTCCCCAAAGGCCGCGTCATGTTCGCGACCAATCTGATCAAGGTATTCGGCTGCGGGCTGATGTTTTTCAGTGTGCACCCTTTAGTGGCCTATGGCATCGTCGGCTTCGGCGCTGCCGCCTATTCTCCCGCCAAATACGGCATCCTGACCGAATTATTGCCCGCCGAGAAATTGGTAGCAGCAAATGGCTGGATCGAAGGCTTGACCGTGCTATCCATCATCATGGGTACCATGCTGGGCGGCGCCCTGGTCAATCCGCAAGTGACCGCGCTATTGTTGAAATTCGACTTCCCTCTGATTACTGGTGGTTTTGACACCACCAGCGATACCGCGTTGATGGTCATCATCGGCGCCTATGTGATCGCAGCCATTTTCAATCTGAATATTCCCGATACGCGCGCACGTTACAAGCGTCAGGCACACAATCCGGTCAAATTGATCGTTGATTTTGCCGAATGCTGCACGGTTTTGTGGAAAGACAAGCTCGGTCAGATTTCCTTGTCGGTGACTACCCTATTCTGGGGAGCGGCGGCGACACTGCAATTCATTGTCTTGAAATGGGCGGAAAAATCGCTGCACATGGATTTGGACAAGGCCGCTGTTCTGCAAGGCGTGGTCGCTCTAGGTGTCGCCTGTGGCGCTGCAACTGCTGCGCAAATAGTGCCATTGAAGCGCTCGCTTTCGGTATTGCCAATGGGTATTGCCATGGGCATCGTCGTCATTTCGATGACATTCGTGCATTCCGTCTGGATTGCCTACCCGCTCCTGATCGTGATCGGCGCTTTGTCAGGCTACTTCGTCGTACCGATGAATGCACTATTGCAGCACCGTGGCTACGTGTTGATGAGTGCCGGGCATTCGGTGGCTGTGCAGAATTTCAATGAAAACATGTCCGTATTGACGATGCTGGTACTTTACGCAGGCATGGTTAAACTGAATCTGGATGTGAATCTGGTTATCGTCATGTTTGGCTTGTTTGTTGCAGGCATCATGGTGTTGATCATGCGTTGGCACGCGGCAAATCAACGTCGTTTCGATACCGTGGCACTAATCGGCGAACATCGCCATTGATGATTACTCGTGCCGGACAAATGCACTGGCGCGCTGACGCCAGTTGTTCGGCACGATAAAACCGCGCTCCACCTCAACCGCAAATTCGTCTTTTGCGTGCAGGCTCGCCACCATCACCGGTTGCTCATCGCTGGCAAAATGTGCATGCAAAACGTCAAAGAGCGCCTTTCTATCCATGCAATCTTTGAGTGGTACGCGCGCTGGCGCCAGCCAATTCAAACGCGGCAAAATCGCGAAACAATCACCAGATAGCGCATCGATCTCATCCAGCACACGCCAATAACCCCGGCAATGCGTGAGCGATACACCGTTTCGCGTCATCTCTTCAACACCAAAATTATCATCAGGGTGATAGAACAACCAACCTCTGATCAAGGCTGCGGCCATATCAATGCGACCAGGCAAATATGCCGCTGCCGCAGGATGAGAAGATAGCGCCAATTGCCGATCCAGGATTTTGCACATCTTCGCACCTAGCGTATCGGCAAGATTGGGGCCGACAAGGAAATCAGCATTACGATCTGCGCTGTTGGCCTCCAACAGATAGAACTTGGTCGCAAACTCCCAGTGATACAACATGGGCAAACCATCGAGTCCATCACGAAATACGAGGAAGTCGAACTCGCCGATGGTTTCGTTCTTGTCACTCCGCACTTGCACGCCATGTGCATGCAAGATGCATTGCGCACGCAAATAATACGCCATCAGCAATTCGGAATAACGCCCCAGCCGATTAAATCCATGCGAAGCGATCAAGGCATGCAGCTCTTGTGGAGATTGATCGAGCCTGGTCAGCCAGGCATCGACATCCTCTTCCTGATGATCGAACAGAAACGCGATCTTGCCCTGCCATTGCGGCGCACTGGCGTCCAACAGGTTCGGCGAATCGAGCAGCCATGCGAGGTCACGCACGTGTGGGTCATGCAAATGACCGCGTCGTCGCTCGAATTCGGCTTGAAAATTATTCAGTTCCGGCATTGGCAAACGCCTTCACCGCCAAACATAAATCGGCCCAGGCTTTGCGTTTATCCGGTAGATTGCGCAACAGGTAAGCAGGGTGATAAGTCACGATCAGCGGCAATCCGGCATACTCATGCACCTTGCCACGCAAGGTCGATACTGGCGTTTCCGGGTCACGCTTCAACAACGAAATGGCTGCGGTCTTGCCCAAGGCGACGATGACGGTCGGCTTGATCAGCGCTATCTGCCTTTGCAGGTAAGGCATGCAGGCATCCGCCTCTTGCTGCGTCGGCGGGCGATCCTTGCCGCTGGCATCGGTCGGTCGGCATTTGACGATGTTGGCAATGTACGCATTGTCGCCACGCTTTAAACCAAGCGCCGCCATCATGTTATCCAGCAGTTTCCCGGCTGGGCCGACGAAAGGTTCGCCTTGCAAATCCTCATTGCGGCCAGGGCCTTCGCCGATGAACAACCACTTCGCTTTTTCATCGCCAACACCGAACACGGTATTCGTGCGTTTCTTGCACAGGCCACATTGCTCGCAACCGGCGACCGCTGACTTTATTTGCGTCCAGTTCATCGATGCGACTGCGTTGCTTTCGTCCGGCAATTCGATTGGTGCGGGAGCAAACTCGGTCGGCATCGGCATTGCACCGTCTGCGTCATCCCATGCATGGTCGATGACAGGAGCAACAACTGCGACCTCAACAACGTGTGCGGCTTCAGGTTCAGCCACAATCATGGTTGCCTGCTGAACATCCTCAACGGGCGCAACCACATCACGGCGCGACCACAATGGGCCGACACCCATTTCATCAAGAAAGGCTTGCTGGCGGGGATCGATCATACGGCCAACCTCATCACAATTGCATCCTCACGCTTACCCTCGGCTGCTGGATAATAACCACGTCGCGTTCCAATGCCAGCGAAACCGTAACGCTCATAGACTTCGACAGCGCGATCATTGGATGGACGCACTTCCAGTAAGATGGAATGCATATTACGCTCACGCGTCAGTGCCACCGCCTGATCAAGCAATATGCACCCCACTCCAGTGCCTTGCAGATCGCGGCGCACGGCAATGTTTAACAGATGCACTTCGTCCACCATCACCATCAACAACAGATAACCAACCAACACTTTCGCCTCATCGCGCGCCACCCACATTTCGTAGCCGCTATAGAGGGAATCAAGAAAATTACCATGCGTCCACGGATGCGGATAGACATCGTTTTCTATCTTCATTACCTCTGCCAGATCATCAACCTGCATGGGCATCAGGGTATAGGGATGTGCAGCGGCTTTAGGGATTGCGCTCATGCCGAAGCCTCGGCTTTTTGAATACGCTCAGCGGTGGTCAGTGCCACCTTATTACGCAGATACAGTGGCTGCACGTCCGCCGCGACCGACTTCTCGCCACGCAACAACGCGTCGCGTCCGAGTTCAGCAATCTGCACCGCATGCGGCATGATGCTCGGCAGTGCGTTTCGCTGCAAGCCCGACACCTCGAAGGCACTGGCATAGGCAGTCAAACCGTTGCCGCAGGCGATCACATCGCCGATTGGCGTCACCTGCTCGGCAGTTGACAATTGAGGCTCCACGACGACCTGCCAACCATCGGCATAACGATATTGCGCCGAATAGACTTCGCCCATGCGCGCATCCAGCACCACCAAAATATCGTTGGCGCCACTTTGCTGACGTGCTGCTTGCGCCATGGCCTGCAAGGTAATCACAGGCAATATCGGCAGATTGGCGCCAAAAGCCAAACCTTGGGTGATACCGCAAGCTGTGCGCAAGCCGGTAAAAGAACCTGGGCCGTAGCCGAACGCAATGCCATCGCATTGTGCAAGCGTGACACCACCTTCCTGCAAAACGCTTTGCACCAGGGGCAGGATACTTTGCGAGTGCGTATGCACCCCGGAAGATTCGCGTGCAATCACGCGATCACCGATCAGCAGCGCAGTGGACGCCAGTTCAGTCGATGTATCGATGGCAAGTATTATAGACATCCGCGTATTTTACCGTGTCGCCTGACGAACCGGCTGCATCGATGCGATAATCATACCAATGGGAGTGGTTTTGCCGCTCTTTTGCCAGAATTGTCCCAGTCATCGCTCAAATCCGTACGCATATGCTGATCCTCAACATCGATAATCAACAGATCCTGCAAGATTGGTTAGAGGAGGATCGTTTTATTGTGGCCTGTCTGTGCGCAGCATGGTGCGATACCTGCCAAGCGTATCAAAGCAAGTTTGCAGAGTTGTCCGCCCTGCATCCTGAGCAACGCTTTGTCTGGATTGATATTGAAGACAATGCACACATTGTTGGTGATCTCGACATCAATAACTTCCCAACCTTGCTGATTCAACGTCAGGATAGCGTGTCCTTCTTTGGCACTGTATTGCCAGATGCACGCCAAGCTGACCGCTTGTTGCGTGCGCAGATGGAAAAAAGTACTGATGAATTGATCGCCGAGTCGCAATCCGGCGAAGAACGCTTATCTTGGCAGCGTGACTGCAACCTGCGCATTTGCCTGGAAAACGCCTGACAGGATTTATTCGGCCTGCTCAAGCGAGAGCATATTCCAGGTCACACCTAACTGCACATCAGATTTCAATTGTGCCAATTGTCTGGACAGGAAAGCGTTCTCCTTTTCCTTACGCAGGCGTTCGCCCATGGTATCCATCAGGATACCCGCGCCAGCCATGACACCTTCCAAATCGCCGTAGGTTCGCAATAACCGCGCCGCGGTCTTGGCACCGACTTTGCTGACGCCGGGAATACCGTCGCCGGAGTCCCCCATCAGCGCAATCAAATCTGTCATGGATGCGGGAGGAACACCATATTTTTCCTCAACCCAGGCCGTGTCATGCCACTTGTTCTTGAAGTGATCCCAGATGCGCGCACCGTCGGCGATGAGCACGAGTAAATCCTTGTCAGCGGAGGCAATGATGGCCTCGCCTTTGTTTTCCCGCAACCAGCGACGTGTGGCCGTTGCGATCACATCGTCGGTGTCGGCAACTGCGATGCTGAGGACGTGCAATCCCATTTCCGATAGCGCCTTATAAAATCCTGGCATCGCTTCTGCCAAAAGCGGCGGCATCGGTTCGCGCTCAGCACGATAATTGGGATAAATATCGTGACGCCAGGTATGTCCACCGGCATCGAAGGCAACCAGGCAATGCGTAGGTTGATGCACGCCCAACAGTTTCTTGAACGACATCTGCGAAAAGCGTAATGCCGACTCGACCTTCGCGGCCTCGTCGAATTCGCTGCTCGCCTGATACACACGGCGCACGATACTCATACCATCGATTGCGAGCAGTTTTGCCATTGCAGACTCTCCGTTGCGACAATGCGGTAAGGCGCGACTTATTCGCCCGCGCTTTGCAACAGCTTTTGTATGGTCGGCTCAGGCTTCCAGTAGTTTGGCCCCTTCTGCACCTTGCCGCGCTCATCATAAATCGGCTTGCCGTCTGCGTCGAGTTTGGAGAAATTCGATTGCATGATGATCGCCAAGACCTGATCGAGCGGCAGCCCGAACTTGGCCATTTCAGAAGCGCAGTAAACCTGGATATCGCCGAGCAAATCGGCCAACATCGTCAAGACTTCGATATCCGGCGTTTTCCCCTCAACCGCAGTGACGATCTCATCGATCTCATCGAGTTCTTCGGCAAGGATATTTTTGAACGCACGCAAGCGGTCGGCCACTGGCACACCGACTTCTAGGGTCGGCTTATCGCTCACTGGCAATTTGTAGATGCCATTGAATTTCTTGATATCTTCTGAAAAGGCGCTCATATCTTTCCTTGGTTATTCGACAAGGGATTATACATAAGCACGACGAAAATCCGGTTTTGGCGACATTCCTTGATCATATTCTGGTCGCGCCCGCATCGCCAAGGTTACAATTCTAACTGCAGCACTTCAATACAATAGCAAGGCCCCAGCATGACCAAGAGCTTCTTCCAGGCATTCGTCCTCCTCGTTTTGGTGACCGATCCTTTCGGTAACGTCCCTATTTTTGCCAGCGCGCTGCAAAGCGTGGCGCCTGCACGCCGCTGGCGCGTTGTGGTACGGGAATGCGGAATCGCCTTTGTACTGCTACTGACCTTCATGTTCCTGGGTCGTCATTTCCTGGAAGCGCTGCAATTGTCGGAAATCTCGCTGCGTATCGGTGGCGGCGTCGTGCTGTTCATTATTGCGCTGCGCATGATTTTCCCTCAGCCAGGCGGCATTCTGGGTGATGCCGAAGACGATCACGAACCATTCATCGTTCCACTGGCGATTCCCGCTATTGCAGGCCCATCGGCACTAGCGACTGTCCTGCTGTTTTCCACCAACAGCTGGACGGACATGTTGATGCACGTCTCAGCTCTATCCGCAGTTGCCGTCGTTTGGCTGGTCGTATTATTGAGTGCAGAGCGTATGCAACGTGCGCTTGGCCCACGCGTGATGACGGCTTTCGAGCGTCTGATGGGTTTGATCCTTACCGCGATGTCTGTCGAAATGCTGTTGGCCGGAATACGTGCCTATCTGAAGACCTTGTAAACCATCCAAAGTCAAACATTCACCAACGGACAATCCGATGTCCGCTTCCAGATTTATCTTTTTTAAAATTTTCAAAAAACTTTAACCCCGATTTCTGCCCGCGCTCGTTCCAATTAGTGTCTTTGTTGTCCCACTTCACAGGAGCAAGCACTATGAACTATGCCCATGACGGTAGATTTTCGGCAAAAAAAGCAGGTGGAATCGGGTTGACCGTCGTCCTGCACGCGTTGGTAGCGTGCGGTGTCATTTTCAGTTTGCAGCGCACTTTCGTTCATCACAAAGAACTCCCGCCGCAACCTGTGACGCCTATTATTGAGCACTTGCAGCCACAGCCACTGCCAGAACCCCCACTGAGGGAACCGAATCGGCCGCAAGTCGTCATTCCACAAATGGATCCACCACCAGTTGACTTCAATAACAAGGAGACGCAACACACAACGACGCCGGTAGATATCACAGACAAACACAATGGTCCCGAAAATAGAGTTGAAGTCCCAGGGAACGGCACGGGTGCTGGCACTGGTGGAGGCGAAGGCAAAGCTACTGTTCCGACATCCAGCCCGGTCATCACGAACCTGAACAGCTGCAAGCCCGAATATCCACGCTCATCGCTACTCAAGGAAGAATCGGGTACGGTACGCGTGCGTTTCGAGATCGGAGCGGATAGTAAAGTAATGGCAGCCAGTGTTGTGCATTCCAGTGGTTACTCCACATTGGATAAAGCTGCCGTCAATGCATTGAGCCATTGCCAGTTCAAGGCAGCGCAGCAAAACGGTGAACCGGTCTCATCCACGCTGACGACAGACTATGTCTGGACGCTGAACAACGAGTAAACAACGACGTGACTATGATCAGGTTTCTAGCAATAGAAACTTGATCATGTCTTTTATTTAAGTTTTCGGGCAAAATGGTCGTTATCCCTAGTGAGGGCCGATTGAAATAGCGATTGGCAATAGCTGCAATCTTCATGAAGTAGGATTTTCGACGATGCTTAACCCAATTAACAGCAATCTTCCCATCATCACAAACGGCGTAGTTACAAGCAATCCCACGATTACTGATAATTCTGCGCAAGACAATGTGCTGTCGCAAGATCCGGCAAGCATCGTGGAATTATCTGCTGAAGCGCAAACATTATTGCAATCGGCAAATGCAACTCAAGCGGAAAATACGCAAGCAGAATTGTTGCAAGCAGAAATAACGCAGAACAATATATTGCAAACCGAAATGAATAATGCGCAGGCATTGCAACAGCAAGTTGAACAGATAGCAGCACAAGCTGCGCAATCTGAAGCGACGCTAACGCAAAATCTGGCAGTTGCACAACTCACTGCCTTGAACTCAACCGAGGCGACAGCAGCCAACCAAGCCCTGCAAAGCGCGCTGGCCGATGCTGCGTTGAACGAAGCAATCACCACAGCAGTGGGCACTGCAACGACAACCACAGCAGAGACAACTCAGGTTATCAACTTGAGCACGAGCACAGCGACAACAGCTACCACAGCCACACCCGTCACAACCGTTAGCCCGACGACGACCGAAGCGGCTGCCGCTGTTACCGCAGAGGAGGAAGCCACCGTTGCAGCTGAATCGAATCTCGCGGAGCAGACGCTGATTGCGACGACGGCTGTCGAAACAACGCCAATTACTGATCCCACTATTGCGGCAGCAATCGCTGCATATCGCGTCAACGATACGATAGTCGCAGAAGGGGAAGCACTAGAGGAACAAGCGCCGCAGGAAACGGGAATGGATGTGGAAGCGCCAGTGGAAATTCAACCTATCGAGGTTGACCTGCATGACAGCGCACGCGACCAACCACTACATGGTGCAGCCTGGAACTGGCAACGGATCAATCCACTGGGGCGGCGAAGTGCCAAAGGCTGATGGCGCCTTTGGCACTTGGTACGACTAGTTCAGACTTAGATATTGCGGCTGAGAGGAACGTGATGGCATCAGCGTTGCAGCGGAGCTGGAGAGCTTGAACACATCCAGGGCTTGCGTCAAACGTTCCGCCTGCTCATGCATGGATTCTGCAGCTGCAGCAGCCTCTTCAACCAATGCCGAATTTTGCTGCGTCATTTCGTCCATCTGGCCGACTGCTTGGCCGATTTCCTGGATACCAGCACTTTGCTCTTGCGATGCCGCAGTAATCTCGGTCATTATGTCAGATACGCGTTTAACAGATGCTACGATCTCTTCCATCGTATGACCAGCCTGATCGACCAGTTGCGAACCGACATTCACCTTATCAACCGAATCGTTGATCAAGGTTTTGATTTCTTTCGCTGCTGACGCGCTACGTTGCGCCAGGTTGCGCACCTCCGCCGCCACCACGGCAAATCCGCGCCCTTGTTCACCGGCACGCGCAGCCTCTACCGCAGCGTTTAATGCAAGGATGTTGGTCTGGAAGGCGATGCCATCAATCACCGCGATGATATCGACAATCTTCTTGGAAGAATTATTGATTTCCGACATCGTCGTGACGACTTGGCTGACCACTTCCCCGCCCTTCACCGCAACGTCTGAAGCACTCCCAACCAATTGATTTGCCTGACGTGCATTGTCGGCATTTTGCTTCACCGTGTCGGTCAAATGCTCCATGGAGCTGGAAGTTTCTTCCAGGCTGCTGGCTTGTGATTCAGTACGTGCAGACAAATCTGCATTACCCGATGAAATTTCGGCACTGGCAACCTTGATGGTTTCTGCCGATGTCTTGATGTCGGCCACCATGTTTTGCAGCCTGCTCTGCATTTCCTTCAATGCTCCAAGCAAACTGCTGTCGTAACCACCATCCACTGTGATTTGCATCGACAGATCCCCTGCCGCAACTGCGGTGGCAATTTCTCGTGCATATTCAGGCTCTCCCCCCAATTGCTGCCAGATAGTACGGACAACAACGTAGGATGCAATGCCAAGACTGATGATCACGATGATGGAAACCAGAATGCTGGCAACCAATACACTGCGCACATTATTACCGCTGTGCTCAACACCCGCTTTGAATTGATGCTGCGCATTCTCTTGTGTTTTGACGAGATCATCCTGCAAAGTCTTGAGCGTCGTTTGCATCTTGGAAATCGCCGCCTGCGGATCGCCTTGGTCGATGCTCATCATGATCCTGGCAACGCTGGTAGCTGGGGCGTAATATCCCTCGAATTCTTGTGTAAGCCGATCTGCCAAAGATTTTTGTCCTGACAGTTGACCCAACGCTTTCAGGCTTTCGCGTACTTTCTTGGCGTTGTCTTCGACCTGGTCTAGACGTTTCTTGTCGCCTTCGGATACGGCATCCTTGAGCGAATCGACCACGCTTGCGACTTCTGCGGTGAGTACCTTGGAGCTATCCAGCACAGGATAGTCCACCTCTTCCGTCGTATTGATTGAGGAAATTGCCGTGGTTGAATAATAGACGCTGACTGCAAGGCCAACACCGAAGATGACAGTTGCAATAACCGGCAAAGCCCAAATTAGGCGTTTTATACTCATAGACATCCCCCAATAGCAAATCCGAATCGAACGCGGCGGGGAATATATCCCCGCCTTGAAGCTATTACTGCTGACCGATGGTTGTCGAGAATTATGGCAATTCAGTTACGACTTTTACCGAACTGTCCACCGCCGATTTCTCAATATAACCGATACCGTTTACGTCTGCTGCGATCGCTTTCTTGACGTCGGCATCCGAACCCAATTCCTTCGGCAAGGTGCCTTTGCCTGTGAACACCAGCTTGGACCAGATCGACTTGACCTGCCCAGGGTCCTTATCCGCAACCTTCTTATAAAACTCTGTGCGAATCGCCGAACTTTCGGACTGATCGACTGGTGTCAAGGTCGTCGATTTACCCAGAAAGTATTGCGCCACCTGGTCGGAAGTCAGTTTCGTCGCCGAGTTCTTCGGGTTCACAACAACCACAACTTCAGCCGCAGCGGGAAGAGCCGTCATCGCAGCACTTGCAATCAGCAACGATGCAATCAATTGATATTTCATGTCGGCCTCCTTAGAACACGAAGTCTATGCCAGCGGCATACACTGTAACGGGGCCGGTAAAGCCAGGTTGTGCATGGACGAATGTACCTCCACCACTATCCGGGGAGACACGATCAATCTGGAACTTGAAGTCGACCGACTTGTAGAAATCCCAGCGTACGCCAATGCTGTTGGTACTTTGTTTCGGTGCAGCCGAAGCAAACGCATCCGCACCTGCAATCAACGGTGCCAGTTGCGGGATGTTGGGAATACCGGAAACCGTCGTCGCGCTATCCTGTCTTGCTGCTGCGTGGTTGTAGTAAGGCAGGAATTTGCCGATGCGATAGCCGACCATGGTGTACCACGATGTCGTATCAGGTACCGTCAGCACATCGGTCTTGCGCTTGCCATATTCTGCTTGTGCAACGATGTCTTTCCAGTCCATCGACGCGCCGAGCGATGTGAACGAACCGTGCACGCTATTGATGTTCAATTCATTGGCTTGTTGCGTGAAGCCGAGCGAATTCAATGCCGTCACTTCAGCATTCAACGATGCCAGGGTATCGACCGTGAACTTGGTATCGACGCGACCGAAACGCACTGTGAACGGGCCGTTTTCCAGCACCAGATTCAATGCAGTCAGGTCACGGAATTTGATGTCGAAGCCACCGCTGTTTTGCGAGTTGCTGCTACCGACGCCGAATTGCGCAGTGAAAGTCGTATCGCCAAATGAATGCTGATAAATCGCATCTGCACCATCGATATTTTGCACCGTCACTTGCGTGTACATTTCAACCGGTGGACGTATCATTGTGTTGGCATAACCAACGTTTTGATAGTCGGAAATCATATAGACCGGCAACTCCATGCGACCCACACGGATGTTCCAATCGTCATTGATCTTGAATTTGGCAAATGCCCAGGTTAATTCGCCGCCATAGGAATCGCTGGCATCCTTGTTGACCAAGCCTTGCGCAACGAGCGAGAGCCAAGGATTGATCTTTCCAGTCAGTTGCACACCGAAATCCGAATCAACACCTGCGCCGACATTGGTGCCGACACCACTAGGCTGATTAGGACGCGCAAACTGCGCTTGATCGTTGTTGGTTGTTGTCAGAGCAGCAGTGCCGAATCCACTGACTGTCAGGGTTGGGCCACCATTATTTGTATCCTCCGCAAAGGCGGAAGTGGCAGCAAATGAGAGTGCTAACAGAACGACAATTGGCTTCAATTTCATGTGGTACCCCTTGCCTTGTTTGTTGATATTGATCATATTCCTTATCCGCAACTGGCAATCATTTATCTCGCGTTTGGAAATCCAAAAAACAACACGTGTTGTTTTTACCAATGCCATGCCAACCCTGTTACCGCAGGGGCGGATGGAAAAAACAAAACAGGTTATTCAAATTTCAATTTCTACAGACGAACAAAATCCATCCGCAAAACGCAGGTTTAAAAAGAAAAACGCTCGTAGTTGAGAATTCGGCAAATTTCTGACTAAGCCGTCAGAAATAAAGTCGATGCCATCATTGGCATGTTGTGACAGGTGCCAGTTCTAGCACCTATCGAATACGGTAACTGTTTGGAAATCTTGAATGACAGTCTGGTCGAAGCAGTAACGAATCAAGGAACGCAACACAACTCATCCGATACACCCGACCTGAGATTCTCAACAGGAATCATCCTATCGAAAATGTTTCCGCACATCAATATCTTTAACGATAGTTCACAGATTGAGGCTTGATAGCCACAGTGTCACTTTCTCAAGTAATGGCCCTACGCCAGCTTGCGTAGGGCCATTGCTATTGCTCTCTGATTAGATTTCTTCGTAGAGAGGCAGCGTCAGGAATTCAGCAAACTTTTCCGAAGTGGACATTTCCTCGAAAATCTTCGCTGCGCGATCATAGGTTGGGCCACTGCCCGCAGTTTCCTTTACCTTCGCCAACTCTTCAGGGATCATAGCACGCACCATATCTGCGGTGACCTTGCGACCATCTTCGAGCTTACCCTTGGAGCTACGAATCCATTGCCAAACCTGGCTGCGGCTGATTTCTGCCGTTGCAGCATCTTCCATCAGATTGTGGATAGGTACGCAGCCGTTACCAGCAAGCCATGCCCCCAGGTAGTGGATACCGACGTTGATGTTGTAACGCAGACCAGCTTCTGTGATAGGTGTTTCTGGCTTGAAGTCGAGCAGATCAGCAGCTTTTACTTCTACATCAGGACGTTGCTTCTCGATCTGGTTCGGCTTGTCGCCCAAGACCTTCTTGAATTCGGTCATCGCCAACTCAACCAAGCCTGGGTGGGCAACCCAACCGCCGTCGTAACCATCGGTCGCATCGCGCGCCTTGTCGTTACGTACACCCCCCATTGCGACTTCATTCTTTTCTGGATCATTCTTGATCGGGATCAATGCAGCCATGCCGCCGATTGCAGGTGCATTACGCTTGTGGCAGGTCTTCAGCAATAGCAATGCATAAGAACGCATGAACGGCGCAGTCATCGTCACCTTGGCACGATCTGCGAGGCAGAAGTCTTGATCCAGCTTGAACTTCTTGATGCAGGAGAAGATGTAATCCCAACGGCCTGCGTTCAAACCAGAGCTGTGTTCGCGCAATTCGTACAGGATTTCATCCATTTCAAATGCAGCCAGAATGGTTTCGATCAATACAGTCGCCTTGATCGTGCCTTGCGGCAGACCCAATTCATTTTGCGTCATCACGAAGATTTCATTCCACAGACGCGCTTCCAGGTGCGATTCCATCTTCGGCAGATAGAAGTATGGGCCAGCACCACGTGCCAATTGTTCCTTCGCGTTGTGGAACATGAACAGCGCAAAGTCGAAGATACCGCCTGAGATACGCTTGCCATCGACCAGCACATGCTTTTCATCCAGGTGCCAGCCACGTGGACGCACAACCAACGTTGCGATCTTGTCGTTCAATTTGTATTGCTTACCGTTTTGTTCCAGCGAAATCGTGCGACGCACGGCGTCCATCATGTTGACCTGGCCGGAGATTTGGTTATCCCAATTCGGTGTATTGGAATCTTCAAAGTCGGTCATGTAGCTATCCGCGCCAGAGTTGAACGCATTGATAACCATCTTGCGTTCAACAGGGCCAGTGATTTCAACGCGACGGCATTCCAGTGCCTTTGGAATCGGCGCAATCTTCCAGTCGCCATTACGGATATGTGCCGTTTCCGGCAGGAAGTCAGGGCGCTCGCCAGCATCGAGACGCTTTGCGCGCTCAACGCGCACTGCCAGCAATTCCTGACGACGTGCTTCGAACGCACGCGACAACTTTGCCACCAGCGCCAACGCTTCCGTGGTCAGAACGCGCTCAAAGCCCGGCTTGATTTCACCGGTGATTTCCATGCCTGCTGGCAAACTAAGCTGTGTCATGAATTGCTCCTCTTTATGAATGAAGTGAAATGAAATAATGCAATGTCCAATGGATTACTGATGCTGATCGACATAGGCAAGCAGATCGTTCAAGCTTTGCCCTTCCGCATGTGGTTCAACGCCCAATTCTTCGATAGGCGCACTACTGCGATTGACCCAAAAGGTCGTATAACCAAACCAGGATGCACCACAGGCGTCCCAGCAATTACTGGATACAAACAGGATGTTGCGCGCCGATACACCAAAGACATCCGGCGCGAGTTGATAAGCTTCGGGAGCTGTCTTGAATTTCTTGACCGCATCGACGGATAAAATGTGATTGAACAGGCCCTGCATACCAGCCGCTTTGACAGCGGCATCGAGCATTTGTGGATTACCGTTGGAAAGAATGGCCAATTTCAGTCCCCTCTCTTTCAGTGCCTGCAACACAGCAAGATTTTCCGGGAATGCCTGCAGCTTCGCATACTGCCCCATCAGCGCATTTTGCGCATCGAAGCTGAGTTCCAGTTTAAGCTTTTTGCAGGAAAAGATCAGCGCATCCTGTGTCACTTCCCAGAACGGCTTATAGGTCGCGCAGAGCGTGCGCAATTGCGAATATTCGATTTGCTTGGTACGCCACAATTCCGCCAAAGCCTTGCCCTGCTGCGGAAACAGTTTTTCCGCCAGCGCACTGATCGAGTACACGTCGAACAAGGTACCGTAAGCATCGAAGACGATCGCTTGTATGGTCATGGCGTTAGAGCGTCCACTTATTGGCTATTTATTGGCTATTTGCATAGAGTGTGTCCAGTATATTCACTATTAAATAGCCTAAACCGCATCATTTATCACTTTATTTTTGCGTTTTAGTCACAGATGAGAGGACAATTTAGCCAAAATCAGTAAAATATTTCCCATGGATCAATTCAAGCAAATCTCCACGTTTGTGGAGGTCGTTACCAAAGGCAGCTTATCAGCCGCAGCACGTGCAGAAGGCATCGCGCCAGCGATGATAGGTCGTCGCCTCGATGCGCTCGAAGAACGATTGGGCGTCAAGCTGCTACAACGCACCACCCGCAAGATTGCATTGACGCATGAAGGCACAGCTTTTCTCGAAGACTGTCAGCGCATATTGGCGGAGTTGGAAGAAGCAGAGAACGCCGTATCAGAACGTAGCGCCAAGGCCAGCGGCCATCTGCTGATTTCCGCACCAGCGGGATTTGGTCGTCAACACGTAGCACCATTGCTGCCCTCCTTCCTTGCTGAGCATCGCGAATTGACAGTGACCCTGAACTTGAACGATCGCGTGGTCGATCTGATCGGCGAAGGCGTGGATATCGCGATCCGTATCGCGTCGTTGTCAGACTCCAACCTGATCGGCGTCAAGCTTGCAGACAACAAGCGTGTGGTGGTTGCCTCTCCAGCTTATCTGCAACGCTATGGCACACCACGTGCGCTCGATGATCTGACAAAGCACAATTGCCTCGCCATCAGTAGCGATGGTAGTCAACGTGGTTGGACGTTTCGCCAGAACGGCAAGAACGTGACCTTGAAAGTTGCTGGCAATATGGTCTGTAACGACGGCGCTGTGTTGCACGATTGGGCGCTATCAGGCAAGGGCTTGGCGTGGCGCTCGATGTGGGAAGTTGGTACGGCGATTGAATCTGGTGAATTACAAACGGTGCTCGATGACTTTGCTGCCCCCGGCAACGACATCTATGCCGTGTTTGCGCAGCGACGTCATATGCCTTTGCGCATACGCTCGTTCGTCGAATTTCTGCGACGTGCCTATTCGCAACCCGGTTACTGGCGCAAGCTGCGCTAACGCAATCAGCAGAAAATTCCGCCCCCACAAAAGGCACCGGGATCAATACTCGCGAAAAGTATTGATCCCGGTAATGGCATCCCGAGTCGGGAAGCCGCCTCTGTGAAAAAAAGAAATTACTTCTTCTTTGGGTTCACAGCAGCCTTCAATGTTGCGCCAGCAGTAAACTTCGGCGACTTGGACGCAGCGATCTTGATCGCTTCGCCAGTTGCTGGGTTACGGCCTTTGCGTGCAGCGCGCTTTGCAACGGAGAAAGTACCGAAGCCAGTGATACCAACGGTGTCACCCTTCTTCAGACGCTCAGTCACGATTTCGATCAGTGTGTTCACAGCATCGTTAGCAGCAGCACCGGACATCTCTGTGCGCTTCGCGAATTCTGCAATCAGTTCACCTTTTTTCATTTTATCTCCTTGCGAAAAGACGCACAGATTATCATAGGTAAATCAAAATGCAATCCTTATACCGCCTGATTTACTTGAAGATTCAACGTTTTTCACACGAAAAACCACAGCCTGGCAGGATTTCTTCACGCTCTCGAATGAAAATACCCGTGGTTACAGTCGATTTACCGCTGTAAATCCGCTTCGTTGGAGAGTGTCTTCAATGCGTCAACAAGGCGATCCAAATCCCGCAATGTCGTCGTCGTTGTGACTGTTGCACGCAAGACGCTACGCTTTCCGGCGGTACGCTCGACAGTGAAAATGCGGAAACGTTCAAATAAAATCTTCTGCAATTCCTTCGCGCTAAAACCATTCATACCAAACGATACCAGCGCAGTCATATCGATATCATCGGCTGAAGCATATAGTTTGAATCCGGGCAGATCGCGCACTTGATCTACCCAATAGCGGCTTAGATACCGCAAACGCGCCTGCTTGACTGGCGCCCCGCCAATAGCCTGATGGAATTCCAACGTGGCAGGAAGTGCCATGATCGCACCTACCGGCAGCATGCCCGCATAAAGGCGACTACGGATATCATCTTCAGCGTAATCGCTCGCACCGAAGTGCGTATCGATCTTGTTGAGACGGCTCTTGCGGATATAGACGAAGCCAATTCCAGCGGGCGCACCGATCCACTTATGGAGATTGAACCCGGCGAAATCGAGCTGCATCGCTTCAACATCAAGCGGCAATTGTCCCAAGCCATGTGCGCAATCGACCAAGACGTCGATACCGTGCATACGCGCCATCGCAACGATTTCCTCCACCGGCATTACTTGTCCGTTGAAGGGGGAAACCTGCGACAGCAAGATCAACTTCAAATGCGGCGTGTAGCGCATTGCCGCTTTATAGCGCTTCAGTATTTCTTCCCGTGTGATCGGCAGATCGAATTCCATTTCAACCGCAGTCACGCCACGCCTTTGCTCCAGCCACTTCATGCCGTCACGCATCGCCGCGTAATCGAGATTGCACCACAACACAGTATCCCCTGCGCTGAGGCCGCGATATTGGCCGATTAATACCTGCATGGACTCACTGGCGCTGCGTGTAAATAGGATTTCGTCGCACTGCGCATTGATCAGCTTGGCGAGTCGATCCCGCATCGCATCCAAGGTACTATCGACAAACTCTCCACGCAAGAACGGGCTAAGGTGTTGATTCAGATAGCGAATGCTGTCTTCATACGCTTGCGCCACCGGTGCTGCCATCGCACCGAAGTAACCGTGTTCAAGATTGACGAAATCTGCGGTCGGCGTTGGATAGAATTGCGCGATTTGTGCCCACCACGCTTCATCGCGTGCTAGAACGGCGGGGTCGGACGAGATTGGAACTGGCAACGACATGGCATACGCTCACAGGAAAATTCGAGCGAAGATTCTAGCATGCAGCAGGAATTTGCTCGTCTGCGTGCTTTCACTGTTACGATGCATGCTTTCATTCTGGCATGGATCAACGCATGCGACACGACGCCACGGACAATCCGCCATCAGTCATTGCCGATAACAGAAAGCAATCCCTACGCATCTTCAGTGTCGATCCTGCCCACCCGGATGCGGTGCAGTTGCTGGATGAGCTGTCCGATACACTGACAGCAATCACCGGCAGCAGCGGCAAGACCTCCTTCGACCCGGACGATGTACGTGGCCCGAGAGCGCATTTCGTCATCGCCAGAAACGGTGACGGCATCGCGATTGGTTGCGGCGCATTTCGCCCTTTGCAAGAAGGGATTGCGGAAATCAAACGGATGTATGCGCGCCCTGGCAATCATGGCACAGGAAGTGCGATCCTTGCAGCTCTGGAAGCAGAAGCGAAGATGCTTGGATATCGTGCGTTATGGCTGGAAACGCGGTTAGTGAATCAACGTGCTGTCGGCTTTTACGAGTCGCGCGGTTATACGCGTATCGAAAATTTCGGCAAGTACGCTGGTAACGCACTTGCCGCTTGCTTTGAAAAGATCATATCGCCTAGTTAATGTGTTCTGGCGAAGCGCCAAGAAAACTTCACTTTCGGCCAGAAGTAATTGATGACAGGTACACCCAGGCTGCAAATGAACAACGCCACGATCAACCCATGTGGCTTGTATAACGCATACTGCCAGATGAAAGCAAACACTGCGACGATGCATACATAAGCCAAGCGCGCAATACGATGCTGTGGCGTCGTCATCGGATCGGAGATCATGAAGAAAGCAAACAGCAGTACCGCACCATTACTCATCTGTTGTAGCCACATCGCCGCACCAGGGTTCCACGCGTAGTCGAACCATAGCAAGCGCGCAGCCAGTAACCCGCCCCACATCGCCAAAAAGCTCAGACTGACGTCCCAACGGGCGATACGTTGCGTAACCAAACCACCCAAAGCGATGAACCACAGCGCAGCCATGCAATCCGAGCCCCACTGCGCCGGACTCAACCATGCTCCACCTACCCAAGTCCACGCCGCATATGCTGCAAAGTTTGCGGGATTGAAGACATGGCTACGACAGTCTTTTGGCCCGGCGCGTAAAACGTATTTGCTGCTCATCGCCAGACAAGCCAAAAGCGGATGCGCCCACAGATTTTGTGAACGCACCAGTATGCAGATGCCAAAGCAACTGATGATCGCGCTCAGATACGCGCCCCAGGTATTACGCCCCGGCAGATGCAAGCCATGCTGCCAAGCCGCTTGCGTCAACAAACCACTGGCAAAGCATCCAGCGACCTGCCAAGGCCCAATCGCAAAATCCCGACCTAATGCACCTAGCACCAGGAAGCTGGAAAGAAACAGAATCTGAAACCAGCGCGGATCAATGCGATTGAACCAGTTATAGGTTGGAAAGGCCCGCGGTATCGCTAAGGTATGCATACATCCTCCTCGCGCCATCAGTTGGCGAACAATTTTTGCCACCATGCTTGTGGTGTGCCGTTGTCGCTACTACTGACTTTCTGCACGTCGTATCGTCTGGCACCGGGCATCGCGTCAATAGCGCCCATATTCCAGCCCGTCAATTGCGCCAGGGTTTGCTTTTCACCGCTGATGCGTTGTGGCAGCGCTTTGGTGTAGTAATCCACCGCAGCTTGAATACCCTGCGCTTTCGACGCACGGCAAGCGCTCATACACTCACGACTTAACTGCGTTGTGGTTTTGTTCCCGTAGCTATCTCGCGCATACTGCCAATTGGAGTTTTGCACTGTCGTCTTCACATTCTTCACGCGCTCGCCACACATCGCTTCACAGTCCATTTTCGATACCCGCTCATTGCATTCGGAAACCGATCCACCGTAAGGATTTTGAATCACGTATCGTGCTTGCCAATTTTGTGTATCGCTGGTTTGCGTGAACATCAAATCTTCCGGGAAGGTGCGCGGTGTATAACGTAAATGCATGCGTGTCAGCATGACCGGTTGCTGGCCGCCGTTCCAGACTGGAGGAGGCAGACGGCGCATTGCAGTGGGCGCATTCTGCATCGCAGAAAAACTGGGATCATTCGGGCCATCCAGCCAGAACACACCGGATTTACGCAACTCTTCACGGCTCAATGGTGGTGCGGCACAAGGATCACACCATCCCATGTTCCAGAAATATTCGTTGAAGACGACGCGATAGTCTTCCTTCTTCGTCACCGTATCGAACATCGCCTTGTAGAAATCCTGAAACTTTGGCTTGATGAAATCCGGCAGGTTCACATTCGCGGGCAGGTTCGTCGTACGATAGTTACTGCTTTCAACGCGACCATTACGCGTCAAGGTATAGACGATCAAATCCTGTGCCTTATCAGGCGGCGCGTTCAACATGCCGAGCCGCATCGGCAGCATGAATTTCTCGCTCTCGAACGCGAATTGCAACGGACGCAGCATGCTGTAGCCGATGCGTTGCTGCTCCTTCAGATTCACTTTAGCGATGAAGAATTTCATTCCCTGGTTGATATACGGCTTCAGCGCCGCGCTCGCTCCCTTCGGAATTTTGTAGCCATTTTCCTGCAACCAGGTTTCCAGTCCATCCGACTGCTTGGCTGACAGGCTGACGATGTCGTACTCTTCCAACGTGAATTTGGCCTCGACAGTGACACCTAGCGCCTTATCTCGCCTTGATTCAATCATCGGTACAGCCATTGCCCTCCTCGGTGCCATTTCCATT
>Ga0116226_10001034_pt1 | contig 24346 bp, 23 predicted proteins | sample S1TSphfallax_FD_89692 | JGI IMG/M metagenome (GOLD analysis project Ga0116226, IMG submission 89692) | Host-associated microbial communities from peat moss isolated from Minnesota, USA - S1T2_Fa - Sphagnum fallax MG | ecosystem: Host-associated > Plants > Peat moss > Unclassified | place: USA... | reverse complement strand
TGTCGCCCCGCCCCCCGTGGTGTATGCCGCGCCGCCCGTGGTGTATCAACAGGGCTATTACGCGCCGCCCCCGCCTCCGCCCGTGGTGTACACGGCGCCGGCCACCGTCTACTACGGCAGACCTGTGTACTACGGCGGTTATCGCGGATATTGATGCCTCGTTTCAAGCTTAAAAAGCCCGCAAACGCGGGCTTTTTAGTGTCTCCTGGGGGGATGTGAGCCTGGGCTTGGCACCGATTGGTGTCAGTCCAGCCTCAGGTCGCCGCGACTGTCGTGCATGCCGTGCTTGACCAGATCCTGATAGCCGCTCAGCACCACGCTGCAGGCAAAATAAGCAAACAGCAGCGCCGACGCCAAATGACAGGCGCGCAGCATCATGCCCTGGCCGAGCCGCTTGCTGCCATGGCTTGCAGCCCAGCACAGACCCAAGGTCCAGATCACGCCGCCCAAGAAGAAGCCGCTGAGAAAGAACGGAGCAGCCACCGCATTGGCGGCGCCGGATTTGGCGATCAGCGCGCCACCCGCCGCCGCAAACCACAGCATCGCGGTGGGGGACGAGACCGCCAGCAGGAAGCCGCGGCCGAACGTCTGCCAGCGGCTCGCACGCGGCGCAGTCATGCCGTCGCCGCGCATCGCGTGCACCGGTGTCGGGCGCAAGCCCTCGCGTGCCGTGCGGTAGGCGAAAATCAACAAGACGGCCGAGCCGCCTATCCATACCACCCACTTGACGCTTTCGAATTGCAACAGGGCGGTCATGCCTAAAAGGGCCAGTATGGCGTAGCACAAGTCGCCGAAACAAGAGCCCAGGCCCAGCAACACACCCTGGCGGAAACCACGCGACAGCACCAGCGTCAGAATCGCCATATTGACGATGCCGATATCCAGGCACAAGGAAAGCGACAGCAAAAAGCCGTCCGAAAAAGGTCCGATGGCGGGGACCTGCAGAGCATAAGACATAAGGCGGATGAATCAACGATCAGGGTGGCGGCCGATGGCGACGGGTATCAGGCGCAACACGGGTTCTATCTCGCCGGTCACGACGCCGGCGCTGTTTTTGATGGCGGGTCGATGCCAGTGCGCAAGGCGCGCCCGCATGGCCGGGCTGCCGAGGTCGAGTTGCTGCAGCACCTCGACCGCCAGCGCAAACGCAATTGTACTATTGCCGTCCTCGACCTTGAGCGCGATGCCGAGGCCGCGCGCCGGATAGGCGATGGCGTAGCTCCCGTCGGCGCCGACCTTGCCGACCAACGTGCCTTCGTAAGCACGCATCAGTTCGCTGCAAAAACGGCCTTTGCCGCCGACCAGCTCCGGATGCGCAGCCATGGCGCGGTAGATGCGCGCGAGCCCCGCTCGTCGCGTGGGGGCCATGTTTTTTAGGGCTTGCGCGTGCGGGTTGTCGTCAGGCAGGGTGGCGGCGCCCAGCTTGGCGTACACCCGCGCCAGCCGATCCAGCGCGAAGCTCGGAGTGGGCAGGTTGCAGCCGTCTATGCCCCAGGCGATCTGGTCTGGGGCTAGATCGCATAAATCCGCCACGGTCGTGGCAACGCGCCGCTGTAACGGATGCTCAGGTGCGTGATAGTCGCCGACCGGCAGCTTGAGGGCACGCGCGGCAGCCAGCATGCCGGCATGTTTGCCCGAGCAGTTGCTGCACACCGGGGTTGGCGTAAAGCCCGATTTGATCCATTCGCGCTGCACGGCCTCCGACAGTGGCGCATGGGGGCCGCAGCGCATTTCGTTTTCGCTGGCACCGCTGGCTTCCAACATGGCTTGAGCGCGGGCGATATGGATCGCTTCACTGCTGTGCGAGGCGCAGCACAGCGCGAGGTCGGCTTCGCTGAAAGGATATTGCTCGAAGGCACCGCTTTCCAACACGGCCAGCGCCTGCGCCGGTTTGATCGCTGAGCGCGGCAGGGTAGGCCGGCTGGCCTCGCCGAAGCGAAAATGCAGCGTACCGTGGGCGTCGACCACGGCGACGTGGGCCAGATGCGCGTTTTCCAGCGCCGGGCCGCGCCGTGTGACGGCGGCATAAGCGGGGGTGAGTTCGGCACTGGGCATGGCAGTCAGACTCCGCCCAGGCACAGGTATTTCATTTCCAGATACTCGTCTATCCCATACTTGGAGCCTTCGCGGCCGAGGCCGGACTGCTTGACGCCGCCAAACGGTGCGACTTCATTCGAGATCAACCCGGTGTTGACGCCTACCATGCCGTACTCAAGCGCCTCGCTGACGCGCCAGATGCGGGCCATATCGCGGCTGTAGAAATACGAGGCGAGACCGAATTCGGTGGCGTTGGCGGCGCGCACGACCTCGGCTTCGTCGGTGAATTTGGCGATCGCGGCGACTGGGCCGAAGGTTTCCTCACGCGAGATCAACATCTCGGGGGTGACGTCCGCCAACACCGTCGGCTCGACGAAATGACCCTGGATAACCTCGCCACCGGTGACCACGCGGGCCCCCTTGGCCTGAGCGTCGGCGATATGGTCGACCACCTTCTGCACTGCTTGCGCATCGATCAAGGGACCTTGGCTGATGCCGTTTTCAAAGCCGTTGCCGACCCGGATCGCGCGGGTGGCGGCGGCCAGCTTGTCGACGAAGGCATCATAGATACTGGCGTGGGCATAGAAGCGGTTGGTGCAGACGCAGGTCTGGCCCGCGTTGCGGTATTTGGAAATCACCGCGCCTTCCACTGCCGCATCGAGATCGGCGTCGTCGAACACGATAAACGGCGCATGGCCGCCCAGTTCCAGCGCGATTTTCTTGACGGTGGGTGCGCACTGTTGCATCAGGATGCGGCCCACCGGGGTGGATCCGGTAAATGACAGGTGGCGCACCGGGGGGCTTGCGCACAACACCTTACCGACCTCGATCGAACGGTCGCTGTCGGCCGTGACGACATTGAAGGCACCGGCAGGCAGACCTGCGCGCTCGGCCAGTACTGCCAGGGCCAAGGCGGACAGGGGAGTTTGCTCGGCAGGCTTGACCACGATGGTGCAGCCGGCTGCCAGGGCCGGCGCGACCTTGCGGGTGATCATGGCGATTGGGAAATTCCACGGCGTAATCGAGGCGCAGACCCCGATCGGCTGCTTCAGCACCAACATGCGTTTATCGCGCGACGGGCTGGCCAGCACGTCGCCATCGACGCGCTTGGCTTCTTCCGCGAACCACTCGATAAAAGAGGCGCCATAGATCACTTCGCCACGCGCTTCAGCCAACGGCTTGCCTTGCTCGGCCGTCATGATGGCGGCAAGGTCGTCCGCATGCGCCACGATCAGGTCGAACCAGCGCCGCAACACGGTGGCGCGTTCCTTGCCTGTCAGGCTGCGCCAACCGGCCCAGGCCGCGTCTGCCGCGGCCACGGCCCGTTCGGCTGCGGCCGCGTCCAGATTGGGTACCTGGGCGATTTCGATGCCGGTGGCCGGATCGGTGACGGCGAAACTGCCATGTTCACCGTCACCGGTGATCCAGGCACCGCCGATATAGGCGCGGCTTTCCAGCAGCGCCGGGTCCTTTAAACGGGTCAGAGCAGGGTGCGTCATCGCAATCTCCCAAGCCGAAATAGCATGTCGACCCATATCATACAATTTCGGCCGCTCTGCCGCTCTGCCGCTCTGCCGCTCTGCCGCTCTGCCGCTGATGGCGCGGTCGATCAGCCGGCGCCGAACACATCCTGATAAATCCCGTCGACGCGCTGTTTGACTGCGGCGTCCATTTCGATCGCCCGTCCCCACTCGCGCTGGGTTTCGCCCGGCCACTTGTTGGTTGCATCCAACCCCATTTTTGAGCCGAGGCCGGCGACGGGGGAGGCGAAGTCGAGATAGTCGATCGGCGTGTGGTCAACCAGCAAGGTGTCGCGGCTGGGGTCGATGCGGGTAGTGATGGCCCAGATCACTTCCTTCCAATCGCGGATATTGACGTCTTCGTCGACCACCACGATGAACTTCGTATACATGAACTGGCGCAGAAAACTCCAGACGCCGAACATCACGCGCTTGGCGTGGCCTGGATAGCTCTTCTTGATTTGTACGAGGGCCATCCGATAGCTGCAGCCTTCCGGCGGCAGATAGAAATCGGTGATCTCGGGAAACTGCTTTTGCAGCAGCGGCACAAAGACTTCGTTCAGGGCCACGCCGAGGATGGCAGGTTCATCGGGCGGCTTGCCTGTATAAGTAGAGTGATAGATGGGATCGCGCCGCATGGTGATGCGCTCGACGGTAAACACGGGGAACCACTCGCGCTCGTTGTAATAGCCAGTGTGGTCGCCGTACGGACCTTCCAGCGCATGTTCATACTGCGCCGCGATTCCGCTGGTCGGACGCGGCGTCGCTTGCGCCGTATCCACTTGCGCTTCATGGGTCGCGCCGCGTTCGGGATAGATAAAGCCTTCCAGCACGATCTCAGCTCGGGCCGGTACTTGCAGGCCTTCCAGGCCAGGTGTCAGACACTTCGCCAGTTCGGTCTTGCCGCCGCGCAGCAGGCCGGCAAACTGGTATTCGGAGAGCGTGTCGGGTACCGGGGTCACCGCGCCCAGGATGGTGGCGGGGTCGCAACCGAGCGCGACTGCGACCGGATACGGTTGGCCTGGGTGGGTCAAGGCGAATTCGCGGAAGTCGAGCGCGCCACCGCGATGCGCCAGCCAACGCATGATCAAGCGGTTGCGGCCAAGCAGTTGCTGACGATAGATGCCCAGATTCTGTCTGGCTTTGTTGGGGCCACGCGTGACGGTCAAACCCCAGGTAATCAAAGGAGCGGCGTCGCCGGGCCAGCAGGTTTGTATCGGCAGACGGGTCAGATCGACTTCGTTGCCTTCCCATACGATCTCCTGACAGGACGGCGCGCTGACGGTTTTCGGCGCCATATCCCAGACCGCCTTGACCAAAGTCAGCAGGCGTCCCGCATCCTTCAGCCCTTTGGGCGGCTCGGGTTCCTTCAGTGCCGACAACAGATGACCGATGTCGCGCAGCGAGGTCAGCGCGAGCGCGTCGCGTGCCTGCGCCGTGCCCGCCTCGGCGGCCGCCACGCCCATGCCGAGCGCGACCCGGCCGGGCGTGCCGAACAGGTTGCCGAGCACGGGCATGGTGTGACCCGTCGGTTGCTCGAACAACATGGCGGGACCGCCCGCGCGCAACACGCGATCACACAGATCGGTCATTTCGAGTACGGGGGACACCGGTGTTCTCACCCGGCGCAGTTCGCCCAGGCGCTCGAGTTGGCTGATGAAGTCGCGTAAGTCTTTGTATTTCATAGAGGACAAGCGAGTGGGCCGGCGCGCGGCGCGCAGCGGCGGGATGGCGGAAAACGACCGAAAATACGCTTGGATCGTGGAATTGGTTTGGCGCTATTTTACCCGCAGTGTAACAAAGGGTTAGTTAGGGTCCGGCTTTCACAATCCCGTCAAACGCCGATTTTTAGCGCTTCTGCGGCCGATAAACGGCGTTCATTATTACTTTTAGTAATTGCTTTCTTGATTCATAGTGTTGACCGACACTAAAACCCTGCTAAAATCCGCCGGACATTGAGCCCAGGTACAGACCCGCGTCTGCTTCCTCGGGGTAATCGGCGCACTGCCGTTCGACAGGTAGGACCACCAAAGTCGAGCGTCGGTTCACGCAACGCCGATAGTTGTTCCTGTCCGAAGACCCGCCTATCGGCCCAATCTTCGGCGCGTTATGAAGGTCCGCCGTTCAGCGTAGTGTGCTGTGCCGGCAGATTCGTAGCAGATAGGTCAACGTTTTTCTCCGGCGTCCTGTACGCCGGAACCCGTGGCGGCCTTCTGACCGTACGCCGGGTAGCGCGAAGCAGCGCGCCCCGGAACCCGTACGAGGCCCCGCCCGACGGCACCCGCCGTCCATTCCGGAGCGCGCACGTTGTACTTGCGTGCAGCGTTCCTGACGAGTTCTATTGCCTGGCCGACCGAGCCATTGTGCCGGCGGTCCGACGAGCGCGGTCCGGCTCGCGGCAATCGATCCGTCATATAGGATGGAGAATCAAAGTATGAATGCTTGGCTTCCCTGGCGTCCCGAAGCGCGTATTTCGCCTACGGTGCGTCGTGTTATTCAACGTGGTACCCGGTTCGGCAGCCGCTTTTTCAGTTCGATTGGACTGACGGCGGTGTTGGTCGCTCTGGTGCTGTGGCTCCAGCCCGGCCTGCGCGCCGTGCTGGCTGCCCGCCTGATGCCGGTGCTGTCGGCGGCCGCCTCAACCGGCCCCGACGTCAGCCGCTGGCTGTCGTTTGGCGTGATGCGCTCGTTCAGCACGCCGACGCCGCGTCCGGCGTCCGACAATCCGCTGGCGCAGGCCGCGGACAATGCGCCCGACAATGCGGACGCTCAAGGTGCCGGCACTTCGCTCGTGCCCTGGACCAAACTCGCACCGTCCGAAACCATCGTCAGCGATGCGCAGGACACCAACGTGATGATGTCGGTGCAGCAGCAGAATCGTATCGCCAACTTCCTTTCGCGCCGCTATCGCGTGGCCGAAACACCGGTGGATGCGCTGGTGCATGCGGCTTTCGATACCGGCCATGAAATCGGCCTGGATCCGCTCTTGCTGTTGGCCGTGATGGCCATCGAGTCGGGCTTCAATCCTTATGCCGAAAGCGGCGTGGGGGCGCAAGGCCTGATGCAGGTGATGTCCAAGGTGCATTCCGACAAGTTCAGCTATTTCGGTGGCACCAACGCGGCACTCGAACCGCTGCCGAATATCCGTGTTGGCGCGCTGGTGCTGAAGGATTGCATCGCACGCGGCGGTTCGGTGGCGGCCGGCTTGCGTCTGTATGTGGGCTCGACCTCGCCCGACGACGGTGGCTATGGCGCCAAGGTGCTGGCAGAACGCAGCCGTCTGCGCGATGTGGCCCGTGGCTTGAAGGTTTCGATCAACAGCCAGCAGACTGCGATGATGCAGCCTGTGGTGCAGAAGACGTCGGCGCCTGCCGCCGCCGCATCCGCCTCGGATGCGGCTGTCAAGCCGTCTACCACCGTGGCAGCCAACAACGACGCCTGATCTGAGCATCCGCGACACCGCAGTCAGTCAAAAAGAAACCCTGCCTCGGCAGGGTTTCTTTTTTGCTCGGACAGCTATCCTGCCTTCAGTGCAATCCGAATAATCTGGCCAGGCGTTCGACCGCTTGCTCCAGGCGCGGTAGCGCCGTGGCGTAAGACAAGCGCAGATACTGACGCGGCGCATGCACACCGAAGTCCAGGCCGGGTACCAACACCACATCGGCCTGGTGCAGCATGGCGCGGGCCAGAGCCCCGCTGTCGCCGCGTGCTGCGTGGTTGACCGCATTGCAATCGGCATAGACATAGAATGCACCGTCCGGCGTCACCGGCACGCCGAAACCCAACTCACGCAGCGCGGGCACGATAAAGGCACGGCGCCGCGCGAATTCGGCTCGCCGCGCTTCGTAGATGGCCAGGGTATCCGGCTCGAAACAAGCCAATGCCGCATGTTGGGCCACGGCCGAGGCGCAGATAAACAGATTCTGCGTCAGTTTCTCGAAGGCGGGCACCAGGTCGGGCGGCACCACCAACCAACCCAGGCGCCAGCCCGTCATATTGAAGTACTTGGAGAAGCTGTTGACCGTGATCACGTCATCACCCAGCGCCAGGGCGCTGACGGGCGGCGCATCGTAACTCAGACCCTGGTAGATCTCGTCGACCACGGTGAAACCCTGGCGTGCCCGCACCACCTCGACCAGGCGCTTCAACTCGTCGGGTGCAATCGAGGTACCGGTTGGGTTGGACGGCGAGGCCAGCAACACCCCGCGCGTGCGCGGACCCCAATGTGCTTCGACCATCTCGGCAGTCAGCTGGAACCGTTGCTCGGGCCCGCTGGGTATCAATACCGGTCTGCCGTCCAGCGCGCTGACGAAATGGCGGTTGCAGGGGTAACAAGGGTCCGGCATCAGCACCTCGTCGTCGCGGTCGACCAGAGCGGTGCAGGCGAGCAGCAGGGCGGCTGAAGCCCCGGCGGTAATGATGATGCGAGCCGGATCGATATCAAGCCCGTAGCGGTCGCGATAATGACCGGCAATCGCCACGCGCAAGGGCTCGATGCCGAGCGCCGGTGTGTACTGGGTCACGCCGCGCCGCAGCGCATCCGCCGCCGCCGCCACCACCGCATCGGGCGCGGTGAAGTCGGGTTCGCCGATGCTCATGCTGATGATGTCGCGGCCCTGACGCGCCAGTTGGGCGGCATCCTTGACCATCTCCATCACGTAGAACGGTTCTATGGTGTCGACACGTGAGGCCAGTCGATGGGCGTAGCTGGGGGCAAGAGCAGAATTCATGGCGTGAGCGGTGGCAAAGCAACGCGTGCTGCAAAAGAGTGGGGCCGTCGACCAGAACACAAAACCGCATGCGGTTGGCGACCCTTCGGGGCCAGGCCAAGCGGTCCGGGCACGCGCATGGCGCCCAGACCCTGGCAACGGGAGACAAGCGTACCCGCGGCGCTACGGCCGCTGGTGCGCAGCTTAGCGGCCGCGCTGAACTTCGGTGGGGCGCAGCTTCGGTGCGACCTTGTCGAGCACGCCGTTGACGTACTTGTAGCCGTCCACGCCGCCGAACGTCTTGGCAAGTTCAACGGCTTCATTGATGACCACGCGATAAGGGATTTCGACATGGTGCGTCAATTCGAAGGTCGCGACCAGCAAGACAGCGCGTTCGACCGGTGACAGTTCGGCCACCGGACGGTCCAGGCACGGCTCCAGCTGCGCGGTCAGTGCCTCGGATTCACGGATCACGCCATGCAGCAGGGCGTCGAAATGCGCCTTGTCGGCCTTATCGAAACCTTGCACGGAGCGGATCTGGGCGTCAATTTCACCGGCAGGCGTGGCCGACAACAGCCATTGGTACAGACCTTGGGTCGCAAGCTCGCGCGAGCGGCGGCGGGCGCTTTTCATCGATCTTCCTCTTCGTCGTCTTGCGACAGTTGTTCCAGCGCGACCGACAGATTGGCCATTTCAACGGCAACCCGCGCCGCATCGCGGCCTTTTTCGGTCATGCGGACCACGGCTTGTTCATCGGTTTCGGTGGTCAGGACGGCGTTGGCGATCGGCACGCCGAAATCGAGCGAGACGCGCGTAATGCCGGCACCACTTTCATTCGAAACCAGCTCGAAGTGATACGTTTCGCCGCGTATCACGGCGCCCAATGCGATCAGCGCATCGAACTGTCCGCTTTCGGCCAGTTTTTGCAGCGCCAAGGGGATTTCCAGGGCGCCCGGCACGGTGACGAGCAGCACGTCTTCGCCCGCGATGCCGAGGCGTTCGAGCTCTTCGATGCAGGCATCGCACAGGCCGTTGCACACAGGCTCGTTGAAGCGCGACTGCACGATGCCGATACGCAGACCGTCACCGTTCGTATTGGGTTGATATTGTCCGATTTCCATAAGGGTCTCGTGGTGAGGTTGCGCGGGATTGCGCGGGTTGAATGGGGGGCTGGACTCAGGCCCGGGCCGGCTCCGCGGCGCCGCAAGGCGTGGCCGCCGCGCCGGCTGCATTCGGCATGCCGATAAAGCCGGTGACTTCAAGTCCATAGCCCGACATGCTGGCCAGCTTGCGCGGGCTCGATAACACCTGCATCTTGCCGACCCCGACGTCACGCAGGATCTGCGCGCCGATACCATAGGTCTTGAAATCGATAGGGCGGCGTTTCATGGCGGCCGACTTTTCTTCGTCGTCGAAGGCTTCGAACACTTCCAGCAGGTGGTCACGCGAATCGCCACAGTTGAGCAGCACGACCACACCGCTGTCACGCGCGGCGATTTCCCGCAGCGCCGCGTCCAGCGTCCACGAGTGGGTCGAACAGCCGGTTTCGAGCAGATCCAGCACCGACAGCGGCTCATGCACCCGCACCGGCGTATCGACGGCCGGCTGCGGCTTGCCGCGCACCAGCGCGATATGCGGCGAACCGCTGGGTTTGTCACGGTACATTACAGCTCGGAAGTCGCCGTGGGCAGTGCGCATGGTGCGCTCGGCCACCCGTTCGATGATCGATTCGGTCTGGCTGCGGTATTGAATCAGGTCGGCGATGGTGCCGATTTTGAGGCCGTGCTCCTCGGCGAACACCATCAAGTCCGGCAGGCGCGCCATGGTGCCGTCATCCTTGATGATTTCGCAGATCACGGCGGCAGGCGTCAAGCCGGCCATGGCTGTCAGATCGCAGCCGGCTTCGGTATGGCCTGCGCGTACCATCACGCCGCCCGGTTGGGCCATGATGGGAAAGACGTGGCCGGGCTGGACGATGTCTTCGGCGCGCGCGTCGCGCGCGACCGCAACCTGCACGGTACGCGCCCGGTCAGCGGCGGAGATACCGGTGGTGACGCCTTCCGCGGCTTCGATGCTGACCGTGAACGCGGTGCCGTACTGGGTTCCATTGCGATGGGTCATCAGCGGCAGGTTCAGGCGCTTGCAGCGTTCCTGGGTCAGCGTCAGACAAATCAGGCCGCGGCCGTGGCGGGCCATGAAATTGATTGCTTCGGGCGTGACGAAATCGGCTGCCAGGACCAAATCGCCCTCGTTTTCGCGGTCTTCCTCGTCGACGAGGATGACCATCTTGCCGGCTTTCAGCTCGGCAATGATTTCTTGGGTTGGGGCGAGCTTCATGATTTTTGGGAGGAACTGTCAGGAAGCGCGTATTTTACGCCAACGCGGCGCTCCCGGGCGGCACAGTGCAAGTCTGCCGTGTGTCGCCGTATCGGGCCCTGCGTATACGCTATGATCCGGCGACCTCCCCCAGACAGCCAGACAGCCCCAGGAGCGCGCAAGACCATGGATGATGACCTGCCATTTGGACGTTCCCGCCGCGATTTCATGCGCCTTGCCGTGACCGCCGGTGCCAGCGCGACCGCGTCATTGCCCTGGATGCGCCAGGCGCAGGCACAAACGGTGTCCGGCAGCACGGCGCAGCCGCTGAGCGGCGCCGGCCACAGCGGCACCCAATTGATACTGCTGGGTACCAAGGGCGGGCCAACCCCTTCCGATCTGCGTGCGGCACCGGCCAATGTGCTGGTGGTGGACGGCCAGCCCTATGTGATCGATTGCGGTAATGGTGTCGCCTTGCAATTGACCCGGGCCGGGATCAAGCTGCCCGCGCTGCGCGATATTTTCCTGACGCATCACCATTCCGATCACAACGCCGATCTGGGTAATCTGGTGTTTCTGGCTTGGGCCAGCGGCCTGCACACGCCGGTACATTTGTACGGTCCGCCGCGTCTGACCAAGATGATCGATGATTTCGCCGATATGAACGCGATCGATCTGGAAGTTCGGATGCGCGAAGAGGGCCGCCCGCCGTTCCGGCCTCTCGTCAACCTGCATGAGTTCGACGGTCCGCGATTGGTGATGGAAGACGACCGCGTCCGCGTCACGTCCTTTCTGGTCGATCACTACACGATCAAGCCGGCCTTTGCCTATCGCTTCGAGACCCGCGATCGCACCATCGTGTTCTCCGGCGATACCCGCTACTACCCGCCTTTGGCCGACTTCGCCAAGGGCGCCGATGTGCTGGTACATGAGGTGATGTATATGCCGGCGCTGGAAAAGCTGATGCGCACGGTCGACAATGCACCGACCCTGCTCGATCACCTGACCAAAAGCCACACCACCACCGAGCAGGTGGGGCAGATTGCGGCGGCGGCTGGGGTCAAGACCCTGGTGCTGAGTCATTTTGTCCCGGGCGGCGATCCGGCCATCACGGACGAGATGTGGGCTGCCGACGCGCGACGCCAGTTCAGCGGCGAAGTTATCGTCGGCCGCGATCTGCAGGTGATCTGAGCGTAGAAGATGCAAACCGATACCGTCACCGACACGATCCCCGTCACCTTGCTCACCGGTTTTCTCGGCTCGGGCAAGACCACACTGCTCAATCGTTTGCTACCGCAACCTGCGCTGGGTCGCTGCGCGGTGGTGATCAACGAACTCGGTACCATAGGTCTGGATCATCTGCTGGTCGCGCGCAGTCCCGACAACACCATCGCGCTGCTCGAAAACGGTTGCCTTTGCTGCGGTGTGCGTGACGAGTTGGCAGCCAGTGTCGCCGATCTGTTCGAGCGGCGCGCGCGTGGCGAGATCCCGCCTTTCGAGCGGATCCTGATCGAGACCACCGGCCTGGCCCGGCCCGGTCCGGTGATTTCCCTGTTGTTGGGCGACGAGGCGCTGCGCAGCCGGATCCGGCTCGATGGCATTGTCGCCACGGTCGATGCCAAGCATGGTGCGACGCAGTTGGCACGCCATGAGGAGTCGCGCCAACAGGTCGCGGTGGCAGACCGGCTGTTGCTGACCAAGACCGAGCTGGCGGAACCGGCAGCGCTGGCCGAATTGGAACTGGCATTGGCGGCGCTTAATCCGGGCGCTCAACGCATACCGGTGCGCGACGGCGAGATCGAAGCGAGCGCGCTGCTCGACATCCTGAGCCCTCGGTCGGTCCACCCCTGGCTGCGCGTGGCAGCCGAGCCTTCCCGGCAGAGTGGCTTGACGCCACGGCGTAGCAGCAGCCGTCATACGCACGAGCATATCGACACCTATCACCTGAGCTATCGTGAGCCTTTGCCGATGGCGGCGGTGGAAACCGCACTGGCCGTGCTGCTTGGCTATCACGGCGAACGCATCCTGCGCCTCAAGGGTCTCTGCGATTTTATCGGCGAGACACGCCCTGTGGTGCTGCATGGGGTCCAGCAATGGCTGCACGAGCCCATACACCTGAGCCAATGGCCCGATACCGAGCGTATGACACAGTTGGTGTTTATCGTGCAGGACTTGCCGCTCGCGATCATCGAGGACACCTTCACGCATTTTCTGCGCGAAGCCGGTTATGGCGACCCGTTGTTGACCGCTTCGGTGGTGTCGGCGGATGAAGGCGCGAACGCGTAATATATTCAGGTCGAGACTGCCTCGAGCGGGAGAACGCCCATGCAACGTCAGGAATTCGAAGCGCTGCTGCAGCAAGAAGGTTATGCCGCGCCGGTTGTCGTTGAGCGCGAACCGGGTGGCATGCTTGCGCCCCATGCCCATCCGTTCGAAGCCAAGGCCTTGGTGCTGGACGGCGAACTGCGCATGCGCGTCGGTGACGGCGAGCGGGTGTACCGCAGCGGCGACCTTTTTCATTTGCCGGCGCACACGCTGCATACCGAGTGGTTTGGCCCCAATGGTCTGCGTTATCTGGTGGGCCGCAAGGACAGCCAGGTTTAAGGCGTTGCCTCGCGGCCACATCAAGCGGCTAGTTTAGTTGACCACTTTAGCGTGATATCCAGTCGTATCGCGGCATGTGTTTCACCCGCATTTCAGGATGCCGCTGACCGCTTGGTTTTTGCGAACACCAGCCCAAGTCCCGCCAGAATCGCCACCATGCCGAGCAGGTCCAGTGGTGATAAGGCATTGCCGAAAAATAGATAATCCATCAGCGCTGTCGCGACAGGCACCAGGTAGAACAGGCTGGTGACATTGACCAGATTGCCGGCGCGTATCAAGCGGTATAGCAGCAGTTGCGCCACGACCGAGATCAACAGACCCATCCATAGCAGCGGCAGCACGAAGCCCAGTGTCAGCTCGAACGAAAACGGCTGGAACGGCAGGAAGGCGCAACACAACACGAGGCTCACTCCATACTGCAGAGGTAGAACGGCGACGGGTGCCTGATGGATGCGTTTCTGCAGGATAGCGCCGGTCGTGACACTGGCCAACGCACCTAGCGCATAGACCGTGCCCATGCCTTGGAAGTGCGCATGTGCCAGACTCTGGTAGACGATCGACACCAAGCCTGCCAACGCCACTCCCAGCCCCAGCGCGCGGCGTGAAGACAAGCGCCGTTCCTGCCATACCAAGGTCAGGATGGGCTGCACGCCAAGTACCGTGGCGAGCACGCTGGGATTGACGCCATGGGCCAAGGCCAGAAAGAAATTGATCGCGTAGCACGCGATCATGACCGCGCCCGCCACCTGCAGGCGCGGGCCGGACGCGGGCGGGATCCGCCCGTCACGCCAGTCGCGCCGCAGCCGCGGCGGACCGGACGTGAGTCGTCAAGGCTTGGGCTGGAAGGCGGGGTCGCCCATCTGCCACAACGCGAACGACCACTGGTCGGCGCGCTTGGCGGCGTACTGGGACAGACTGGAGCCAATACCGTGACCGGCATCGTAGTCGATCCGCAGCAGGACCGGCAGGCCACTGCTGGTCGCAGCCTGGACCCTGGCAGCCATCTTCATCATGTGCCACGGTGCCACGCGCGGGTCGTTGGCGCCGGTCATGAAGAGTACGGCCGGGTAGGGCGTGCCGTCGTGGACGTGGGCGTACGCGCTCATGGAGTAGAGCGCATGGAAACCTTCTTCGGTCGAGACCGAGCCGAATTCCGGCACATTGGGCGGGCCGTTCGGTTCGGTTTCCGAGCGCAGCGTATCCGACATGCCGACGTCATCCAGGATCACGTGGAACAGGCCCGGATTTAAGGTGAGCGCGCCACCCATCACGATGCCACCGGCGCTTTCCGCATTTGCACCCAGGAACTTCGATTGGGTGTAATGCTGGTCGATCAGGTATTGGGCCGAGGCGTCGAAGTCGAGGATCGAATTGATCTTGGTCAGCTTCTGGCCGGCGCGGTGCCAGGCATCGCCATACTCGCCGCCGCCGCGTATATGGGCGATCGCGAGAATACCGCCACGAGCCAGCCAGGCTTGCCAGGAGGCAATATAGAACGGATCGATCGAAACGCCGTAGCTGCCATAGCCGTAAAGGATGGTCGGATTGTTGCCGTCGTGCTTGATGCCTTTCTTGGCAATGATGGACACCGGTATGCGGGTGCCGTCACGGCTGACCGCGAAGGTTTCGGTGGCTTCATAGGCGTCGGACTCGGTCTTCGACGGCGGGATCAAGCCAGTATCGGTGGCGGCATCGGTTTTCGGATCGTAGGCGATTTCGCGCGGTGCACGCACCCATCCCTGCAGGTTGAACATCACACCCGGCTGGTTCGCTTCGGCCGTCAGGCCGGCCACGGTGCCGGTATAGGGCAGCGTGATGGCGTGCGTTTCCTTGCCGTCGTACGAGGTGCGTTGCAGCACAAAGCCTGACCCTGCGCGCTCGGACACATAGATACCGTCGCTGGCCAGGGTGAATTCATCGATCACATTGCTGCTTTCGGGCACGATCATTTGTGCATGGTTCACATCCGGGTGAGCAAGCGGTGTCGACAGCAGATGGAAGCGGGAGGCGCCCTTCTCGGATAAGAAGTATAGATGGTCGCCATGCAAGCGCACGGCAGTCACACCGTCGTCGGGGCTGGCGATTTTATGCCAGAGCGTCTGTGCGCCGTGGATCTGGTCCAGCTTGGCGACATAGAAGGTGCTCGGGGCATCGTCCATATTGTGGTTGGCGACGGCCACCGCATAGGATGAGTCCGGCGAGGTCAGCACGTAGGTGGCTTGACCTTCGGGTACGTCGACGCTGGCCGAGACGCCGCGGCCAAAGACGGCTTCGTCGCCATCGCCATCGGTGTGTTGACCGAGCACATGCAAGTGGGTGATGGCGTTGTATTCGGTTTCCGAGGGCGGCGTGTTGGGGCCTGGTTTCGGATAGCGCTGATAGAAGAACGATTGATTGTCATTGCGCCAGGACACGATACAGTCGCTGGTACGATCGATCTGCTCATCCAGCAGGTGGCCGGTGCTGATGTCAAGGATGTGCAACACGCTCTGCTCGGAACCGCCTTCGGAGACCCCGTATGCCAGATAGCGGCCATCGCGCGACGGCGAATACCAGTCGAGGGCAAAGTGGTGCGCGCTGTCGGTGGCCAACTTGGCCGGATCGACCAGCACATGTTCCTGGCCATCCATGCCATCGCGATACGCGAGCTTGGGCAGATTCGCGCCCGGTTCCATCAGGTAGTAGAACAGGCGATTACCGCGGCGCACATAGTGCGTGCGGCGCAAATCCTGACCCATCAGGCCTTGGATCTGCTTGAGCAGATCGGCGCGTCCGGGCAGGCTGTCCAGCGTCGTGCGCGTGTAATTGGCTTGTCCCTTCATCCAGCTTTGGACTTCCGGATCCTTGATATTTTCCAGGTAGCGATAATTGTCGACGACCGCAGTGCCGAAATAGGTGTCGGTCACGGGGCGGATGGGCGCTACGGGTTGGGTATCGGCGGACCAGGCTAGAGGGGCGGTGCTGAGTATGCTGAAAGCAACGGCAAGACTGAGTATGAGTTTGGTATGTTTCATGCGGCAACGTTGAGTAATGTGGCGTCGCAAGCATACGCTTTTTGCGGCGGAATAAAATAATAGCCGACTCTAATTTACCCAAGCGAAGGATTGCTGCGGTGCAACCAAGCTTCAGCTGCCGATATGCACCTGCAGCGCCTGGGGCAACATCACACTCAGATCGGACAGGCCCAGCAACATCAGAGCGCCGCACAGCAGCAGCAAGAGCGGATTGATGCGGGTGTTGAGCAGCAATACCACCGCGATCAGCGCAATGGCTTTAGCGGGCAGGCCACCATCCAGCGACTTCAGCAGCACCCACCCTGCTGCCAGTATCATGCCGGACGCGACCGGTCGCAAACCGCGCTCCAGGGCCAGTTGCCACTTCGCACCCCGGTAGCGCGACCACACGTGGGTGACGCCCAGTATCAGCAGGCCGGTGGGCGCAAGCAGGGCCAGCGTCGCTACCACGGCACCCCAAAAGCCAGCGACCTGCCAGCCGATCAGGGTCGCCAGCAAAGATCCTGGGCCGGGCGCCATGCGCGAGATGGCGAAGTCGACGCTGAATTGAGCATGCGTCATCCAGCCATGCACATCGACCACCTGCCGCTGGATATCGGCAATGATGGCCTGCCCACCGCCTATCGTTACCAGCGACAACGGTGCGAAGACACCCGCGAGTTGCAGCAGTATCCGGGTCGACATGGTCAGGTCCGCCGCAGGGTAATGTATTCGGCCAGCACGCTGGCGCCGCCCGCGAGCGCCACCACCCAGACCAGCGGCAAACGCAAAACGCCGACTGCGACGAAAGTGCCGCACAGAAACAGCAGCGGTAGCACGCGGCGCCGGACTCGGCGCGCGGTGGTGACGCCCATCGACAGGGACAAGCCGGTTGCAGCGGCGGCCGCGCCCGCCAGCAGCACATGGGCGACCGGAAAGTGCAGCAATTGGGTGAAGAGCGTGCCGAGTATGACGATCACGATCGCGGGCGGCACGATAACGCCAGTGACGGCAAGCAGTGCACCGCGCCAGCCCAGCAGGCGATGTCCGATCCAGATCGCCATGTTTTTGACGTTGATGCCGGGCAGCGCTTGCGATATCGCCAGACCATTGAGGAAATCCTCTTCACTGATCCAGGCGCGATCCTGCACAAATTCGCGCAACAACCAGCCGCTCAAGCCGCCGCCGAAACTGGTCAAGCCGATGCGGCTGAAAATCAGGAACAAGGCCAGCAACGTCGGCGGCTTGTGCGCGGGCTTGGTGGCGGTGGGCATAGCGGGATTCACAGGCCGGAACGGTTCAAAGAGACGGTGGTGGGCCGCACGGCGCCCGTTCAAATTCCGCCTATTTTACGGGCTTGGCGGCGACTCGGCCGATAGCCAGCGTTGATTTGCGACACAGGGTCGTGCGCTGAACTGCCTCAGCATGATCCGGGTACTGAGTCGGCGGACACCACCTGGTTGCGGCCATTGCGTTTGGCCAGATACATGGCTGCGTCGACCTGTTTTAATAATGTATTGACGGTGGTGGCTTTGGAGCGCACGACGTCGACGCCAAAACTGGCTGTGGCGGAGATAGATACGCCGTCGAGTTCGAAGTGGTAGTCGGCAATGGCTGCGCGCAGCGACTCTGCCACTTGCAACGCGCCATCGATATCCGTACCGGGCAATAGAATGCACAGTTCTTCGCCACCATAGCGCCCAGCGCTATCGATCGCACGCAGGCGCGCGCGCATCATATCCCCAACACCCCGCAGCACGGCGTCACCCATTGCATGACCATAATTGTCATTGATGTGCTTGAAGTTATCCATGTCAAGCAATATGACAGCGAGAGGTAAGCCAAAGCGGCCGCTGCGCGCCAATTCGTCTTCTAGTTTCTCCAACCAAGCACGTCGATTCAGGAGGCCGGTCAGTCCATCTTCCGTTGCCAGGCGCTGCATGGCAACCAGTGCGCTCTCCAAGTCACGGTCACGCAGCCGGAGTTCCATCATCATGACCACTTGACGGGCCAGACGCGTCAATAGGTTTTTTACGGACGGGCTCAGTTCCCTGGCTTGGGTATCCAACACACACAATGAACCGATACGCATATCGTCAGCGGTGATCAGGTTGGCACCGGTGTACATGCGATAAAAAGGTTCGCCTACGGTCAGGGAGATGTTCGCTGTGCGATCGTCCAGCGTCAAATCAGGAATGCTCAGCAGATCGTCCGCGAGTATGGCCCAGGAGCAATAATCGTCGTCTCGCGGCGTCTGCGTCGCCTTCTTCCCATAGCTGGACTTGTACCAAACCCGATCCGCGTCGACCAACGAGATGAAGGCGTAAGGCGTTCCGCATAACTTGGCAGCCACTTCAGTCAGCAGATCGAAGTCTGCGTCGGCGGGGGTGTCGAGCAACTGATAGCGCAGCAGCGCCTTCAGACGATCGACTTCGTTGACTGGACGCGGAATGCCTGGGCGGGTGAAGAGAGCCATGTGGGGGGCGGTCCGTATGAGCGACTGAGGGATTATCGATGGAATCGATAGCCTCGTGGCGATTTTACCGACACGTGTCGCGATAATGTCAGACGGAACCGACCCGACCCGACCACCAGCCATGGAATGCCAAATTCAAGACGATGGCCGAGCACGGCGCATCGTTGAAAGTATGAACTATTTCAGCAGGTTGGCGGCGTAAGCTCCCCCGTCAAGCAGACATTTTAAAAATAGAACTCGTCGTCGCAAGCAACCGCTCGCGATACAGCGCTGGTGGCAGGTTTCCCAGCGCGTCGTGTGGCCGTTCTTCGTTGTAGCTCTTGATCCAACCGTGGGTGATCTCCCGTACCTGGTCCAGCGATTCAAATAGCCATCGGCTCAATACTTCGGATCGATAGGAGCGGTTATGAGGCTGTGACCATGGGGGGGAGCCATCTCAATCGGCTACCTTTTCGCCTCAGATGTGCCGGTCTCTGTCGAAAAGCCCAAGTCTCGTCAATTGACCTTGGCGGCGTCAAAGAACGGCAAACGGTCTTTACTTACGCTTGCCGGCAGGAGGCATGAGTAATTCACGAGCGTCCTTGAGCAACAGAAGCAGTTGCTGTTCTTGTACCGGAGAAGCTTCAAACCCAAAACGCAGGTAGAAGCGCGCCGCATCCTTGTCGAGTGGGTGTGTCAGCAGGGCACGAACACCAGCCTGTTCGGCGATGGCCACAGTACGCCGGATCGCATCTTGCAGCATGCCAATTCCGATGCCACGCCCGTGATCCTGGGCTGATACGGCGAGCCGAGCTAAGATGACAACAGGGATCGGATACGCTCCCATCCCTTTGCGTAGCCGGTCAGGTGCCTCCAATGTGTCGATCTGCCCAACTGTTAGGCTGTAGTAGCCCACCAGGCGCTGATCTTCGGCAACGACGTAGGTCTTGGCCGAACCGCTTGCCTGCGCTTGACGCGCGTGGCGCAGGAGCCAGTCGTTCAAGCTGATCTTGCCGCAGTCGAATCCTTCCAGTACATGGCTGGCATCCAGCGCTTGCGGTGGAGAAACCAGTATCAGTTTTCCCAAGGCGTCGCTCGGGAGAACAACGCCTTCAAGCCCGCATTGTCTTGAGCCGGCCGGTCGAGCATGTCTAGTAGCGCCTGTGACTGGCTTTCAGTCACAAGAAACAAACGCTGGTCTAGCAAGGTCCGTTCGGCAACCTGGCAGGCGCTGTCAAGAATGAAATCGGTCATCGATTTATGCGCGATCTCGGCTGCACGGCGCAGCACCGCTTCCTGCTGTGGTGTGGCCCGCAAACCCAGACGGGCTGAACGGGTAGTCGTGCTCATAGGGACTCTCCTTCAAGTGTACGTCATGTTAGCACAATAGGCGTACATTCGGTAATTGGTTCGCAAGTCGAATCGGAGTCATTGCCGTGCGGGAAGAATTCAATCCGTGCATTGTCCCCTTAGTGTATTGGTAGATAGAACGCGGATTTTCGCGTCACGCTGGCGGAATTTCGCCTCACGTTTCTCCCTCTGATCTGTCCGAATTGTCCGGTGCCGCCAGGCAGACTTTGCTGCGCGCTTCTTTTTTGCATTTTCAGGAGCTGATCCCTGGCCGTCCTTCCAACCGGTGTCGAGAGTACCCCGACGACCTTAGCGCCTGCGTTTCCGGTTGTCTCTCAGACTGATGACCGAGACGACGTCTTCGCGTGCGCCGCGATGCTCTCGGGCAAGAAGATAGAGGAGGTGAAGGAAATTGCCATCGCTAAGACGAGACTTCCTGCGTGGGAGCCGTACTGCCTCGGCGAGACGTATATGACTGCCCTCATGGCGCAACTGGGACTCGTCGCGACCGTGTACAAGGAGGTTTCCCGCGTATCGGACATACGTCTCCGTCCACCGAGCGTCGCTTCATGGCACCAGTCCAATGTGCATGCTGCACGTAGCGGGCTCTGCTACCCGACATTTCAATATCGAGTAAGAGCGCCCGGAAGCCTGCAAAATATTGTGCGAGAACTCTTTTGCGCGGACTTACAGGCCCCGCGCAAAGCCAATGCTAGCGCGGCAGGCAGCCGGTTTCCGGAGGGCAGAACGGCCGAATTTCTGGATCGTGACGGTATACTTGTCTTGTCGCGGAAAACGACGGTATACCGTCAAGTATACTGATACCAAATCGTGGCTGTAGCGGGTTTTGATGAGACGCTGATAGACAGCGGCTCGCCAAAAACCGCATTATTTCAAAGGTTTAGAGCCATCCGGAGACGCCCCGAGCATCCTTTCCACATACCGCGCTACCTGCTCCGAGATATCCAGAGGACTGCTACGGGTTCAGCGATCCTGTCGAGTGTCCCATACGCGAAGGATGGCGATAGTCGTCGGCTCTTCTGCGTATGGTGGCAAGACCTCGTAGTGCAGTTCGTATCGGCCCGCGAGACACACCCAGCGGTGTACCTCGCGAGCCGGTGGCCCGTCGTATCCGTCAAGCTCTTCGCCAAGCCGATGAAAGTGTTCTTGTCCCAACCGTTCCGCTTCGTCGAGCAACGCGCTCACGACCTTGCGAGCGGTGGCGGCATCATTGAACTTCTTGACGTGCCTAGCAATGACTTCAAGGTCTGACATCGCCTTGCCGGTGGGGACGACCTTGACGCTCACGCCTTCGGCACCTGCAGTTCGTTATTCGTGCCGAGGCTGTTCGCCCAGGCGCGAGCTTGCTCCATGGAAACAAAGCGCCCGGCGGTCACGTCGTCCAGGCCCTCCTGAATCAGCCGGCGCTTTTCGGCTTCGCGAGAGAGGTACTGGACCAACGCTTTCTTGATGATCCATTGCCGCGGGCGTTCGATTTGTTCCGACAAAGCGTCCACTTCTTCCGCCAGCTCGACCGGCACCTGGGCTGTCAGCGTTCGAGTCTCAGCAACCATCACACACCTCGAATATTATTGGTAAGCAACAGATCTTATTATAAAACAATAATACTGCCGGGGACGCTGTTCTTCGGCGCGCCGGACGGGGTGAAACGGAGGAAACGGGAGGCTCAGTGTGCTCCGAAACGCAGGCAATTCGGATTTTTAGCGTGGCTGACCAAAGTCAAATGCCCATTTAGAGCGTGATTTAACCCTTATAAAATGATGATACGGCTGAAAAACCGCTCACACACCGCTTTTCGGCTCGCCGCTGCCACCGCAGCGCATGTCTGAGCGAACGCCTTCTATGAGTTGCGACGGAACCAGTACGATGAATGTGTCCGGCTCGCTTTTCAGGCTGTGCTCGTAACTGACGCGGTAGTCCATATGTCTATGGCGTGGCAGAGAGGATAGGGGGTTATGTGTCGTTCGATACCCGGCATTTCAATATCGAGTAAGAGCGCCCGGAAGCCTGCAAAACATCGCGCGAGAACTCTGTTACACGGACTTGCAGGCCCAGCGCAAAGCCAATGCTGGCGAGGCAGGCAGCCAGTTGCAGGAGGGCGGAACGGCCGAATTCCTGAATCGTGACGGTATACCGTCACGAAATCGTAGCTGTAGCGGGTTTTAGCGAGGCGAAGGTAGACGGTTGATCCGCCAAAAACCGAATTACTTCAATGGTTTAGAGCCATCCTGAGACGCCCCGAGCATCCGCTCCACATACCTTGCAATCAAATCAATCTCCAGATTCACCGCATCACCCACATGCAGATACTGCAGTGTGGTCACGCTGATCGTATGCGGAATCAGGTTGATCGAGAATTCGCAGCCGTCAGCGCTATCGCTGACGCTGTTCACCGTCAGGCTGACGCCATTCACGGTGGCCGAACCCTTGTAGGCGAAATAGCGCGCCATCTCGCGCGGCGCCAGGATGCGCAGTTCCCATGATTCGCCGATGGGGGCGAAATGGGTGACGCGGCCGATGCCGTCGACATGGCCCGAAACGATATGGCCGCCCAGTCTGTCGTGGGCGCGCAAGGCTTTTTCCAGATTGACGGGGCCGGGGCGGTCCAGACCCACCGTTTTATTCAGGCTTTCGCGGGAGACATCGACTGCGAAGTGGGTCGGGCTCATTTCGATCACGGTCATGCAGGCGCCCTGGATCGAGATGCTGTCGCCCAGCGCGACGTCGCTCAGGTCCAGCCCACCCGCAGCCACGCTCAGGCGCACGCCGGCTTCCGCGGCCTGGCTTTGGGGAGCGATACTTTCGATGCGGCCGACTGCCGCGACGATACCGGTAAACATAGTGTGTCCTTCAGGGTTGACGTTGTTGCGGCGCAAGGCCCCTGTGTTGCATGCGGATACCTGCGCCTAGCCTTGGGAGACCGGGCTGGACACCGCGGGCGCGGCGCCGAAGCGCGCCAGGATACGGATATCTTCGCCGATCCGGTCCACGGCCTGGAAGTTCAATAGGGTTCGTTCGGCCAGCCGGCTGGGCGGACTGACACCGAACATGCCCGGGCCTTCGCCCAGCAGGGTGGGGGCCAGGTATGCCAAGATTTCATCGATACAGCCTTCGCGTATCAAGGACCCGTTCAGTTTATAGCCCGCTTCGACATGCAGTTCGTTGATGCCGCGCTGACCCAGCCAGATCATGAGTGCCGGCAAATCGACCTTGCCTTGCGGATTGGGCAAGGAGACGACTTCGGCGCCAAGTGCGCGCAGGGCGGCTGCTTTTTCGTTTTGATCGAGTTCGGTCAGCGCGCACACGATCACGATAGGCTCGCCTTGCAACAAGCGCGCATCCAGCGGCACGCCCAGCTTGCTGTCGACCAGCACACGTAGCGGTTGGCGCGGCGTTTCCACCGCGCGTACCGTCATTTGGGGGTTGTCTTCGAGCACGGTGCCGATGCCGGTCAGGATGGCACAGGCGCGTGCGCGCCAGGCATGGCCGTCGGCGCGCGCGGCTGCCCCGGTGATCCATTGGCTTTCGCCCGACGGCAAAGCGGTGCGGCTATCGAGGCTGGCCGCGATCTTCATGCGCACCCACGGACGGCGGCGCGTCATGCGCGAGATAAAGCCGATGTTCATTTCGCGCGCTTCGTTTTCCAGCAGACCGCAGCGTACCTCGATGCCGGCAGCTCGCAACAGCGCGAGGCCGCGTCCCGACACTTCCGGATTGGGATCTTCCATTGCAGTGATCACGCGGGCCAGCTTGGCGTCGATCAGTGCGTTGGCGCAAGGTGGGGTGCGGCCGAAATGGCTGCACGGCTCGAGCGACACATAGGCGGTGGCGCCTCGCGGGTCGTGACCGCGCGAGAGCGCATCTTTGAGCGCGCGGACTTCCGCGTGATCCTGTCCGGCCGGCTGGGTGTAGCCTTCGCCGATCACCAACTCGTCCTTGACCAGCACGCAACCGACCCGCGGATTGGGCGTGGTCGTGTAAAGCCCTTGCGCTGCCAGCGCCAGGGCGCGTTGCATGTGGATGAAATCGGTGTCTGAGAACATCGTTTGGATTCCGGCTGGGTTCGGCTGGCTGTTTTGGCCTGGCTGGCTGGTTTTGCCTGATTTACGCGCCGAGCGCGGCGAAAGCCTGCTGTGCTGCCGCTATCGTTTCAGCCAGTTCGGTGTCACCGTGCGCGCTCGACACGAAGCCCGCTTCGTAGGCCGAGGGCGCGAAATAGACACCACGGTCGAGCATTGCGTGGAAGAACGCATTAAAGCGCGGGATATCGCAACGCGATACTTCGGCAAAGCTGCGCGGCACCTGCGGCGAGAAATACAGACCGAACATACCGCCCACGCT
>Ga0116226_10001033_pt1 | contig 24354 bp, 18 predicted proteins | sample S1TSphfallax_FD_89692 | JGI IMG/M metagenome (GOLD analysis project Ga0116226, IMG submission 89692) | Host-associated microbial communities from peat moss isolated from Minnesota, USA - S1T2_Fa - Sphagnum fallax MG | ecosystem: Host-associated > Plants > Peat moss > Unclassified | place: USA... | reverse complement strand
TACCTGTGCGATTTCACGTCCCATATAGAATTTTCCGGTGCCGTTCGGGTCATGAATTGTGTGGTACTGGTAGAGCGGAGTGGGTGCTGGTTGTGAAGTCTGCGATGGAAGCCAAGCAGCTACGAACATAGAGAAGATAATTGCAATGGTGCGGCAATATTTTATGGTTGAAATCATGAATTTCCTCGCGAGACTGCGACTGACATAGTTGAACTATACAGGCAGTTATTTATTGAGGTAGCCGAGGATGCCGTGGGTGCTGGTCTGTAGGATGTAAACAGTGTTGCCAGCGGTGATGTAGAGTTTGGAATAATTTATTCCTCCCCAGGTAAGATTGGCCATGCCGTGAGGCATTTGGACAGTCCCTATGTGCACACCCTTACTGTTCCAGACCCAAATACCGTTTGGTCCTGATACAAAAAGCCGACCTTTATTATCAATCTTAATGCCATCGGGAACGCCACGATTGTTGGGGTCCTTCATGTCGGCAAAATCTATTCCATGGGAGATAGTGCCGTCTTTATGGAATTTGTAGCGGCGGACATTTTTTGTGTCATCGTCATCAATGTATAGATATTTGCCGTTGGGGGAGAAGGCAAGGCCGTTCGGTGCAGTCTGTTCTTTCGTCAAGAGCGTGAGTTTGTTATCTGTACCGAGACGGTAGACGGACTGGGGTAATTCCTGCTGCTGGTCATGAGTCATGTCAATGATGGGATCGGTAAAGTATGTGGCGCCGTCTGGTCCAATCACAATGTCATTTGGTGTATTTAGACGCTTGCCCTGATAATGGTCGACCACAGTTTGAAAACTCTTTCCGTCTGGGGACAGCCGGACAATGGCGCGGAGTCCGCTTGCGGTGGTGAGGAGGTGATGCTGTAGGTCGTAGGTGCTGCCATCTGGATCAACGAGAGATACCATATCTTCCAGGCGGCCATCTTCATAGATTTTGACGATCTTATTATTAGACTCGTCACTGACCCAGAGAAATCCTGCCGGGTCCCAGACGGGCCCCTCTGTGAAACCGAGTCCAGTGGCCAGAGTTATCAGCCTGGCGTTATGGTCAAATATTTTCCAGAATTCAGGAGTAAGTGCATGTAGTTCAAACGGTTTTTCTGCACGGGGTGCGTGCTGGGGACGCGATGGTTTAGGAGTCGTTGCCGTGGAGGGTGCTTGAGCGTACACGACGGTGCTGGAAGTGATAAATAATAGTGCAACCGTCGTAAATAGGTGAGGGGAACACTTCATAGAGATTTTCGCCAAACAGGGACTTTACGGCTGTTATGTAGCTGAATTAGATGATTGGAGTTTGAAGCCAAATAAACTGCTGAATATTTTATAGATACTTTATAACACCAATATGGACTGAACTAAGAAAGATAGTATCAGTCCATCAGTCAACACTGGCGTAAATTTACTGAAGTACTAGCTTCGCTTGAGTGCAAGTCCTCTGGTTATAGCGGTGAATAAGAGCCTAGCCCTGGAGAATATTTGACCAGCCTGAGCAAGTCTGGGAGATGGCCTTGTGTATGGTCTGTATCCTTTGATTGGCTGCGGCTGGGACAAATGTTTCAAGAGCCGCTTTGATGCGAATTCAGCACCACATGCAAAACGGGATGGAGGGCCGAAGCTATTAGAAGCCGCCAGGCCGGTGAAATATAGTCCCGGCACGGATGCCTCAAAATTTGCAGTTAAAATTGGGGTGTCATCAATGGTCTTGATTTTGCTGCGCAAAGACCCATCCAAGAAGCTGAGCCTGGAAACTGACACGCGGAATCCTGTACCGGCAATCAGGTGGTCAGCAACCACAGTGTTTTCTGTGCCGTCTTTCTCCGTTATCTTGACATGAACTTTTTGATTTTCAATGGAGACATTTTGAATTGTGCAACCCATGTGCTGGGGGAATTTTCCAACGACCAAGTCACGGCAAAACCATCCGGGAGCGGGGCCAAGGTGCCGGTCGACAATGCGGAACCTTAATTTTTGCGGCAACATGTGAAAGAGCAATGGGAGGTCAGCACTGAGTTTTGACTTCCAACCGATACCGAGTGCAGAACGTGGATTCTTGATCCGCTCTAAAAGTGGGCGCGGTTCGATAGACGGCTCATGAAATGCGATGGAGGGGCTTTTTGCTATCAGCTCAACATTTGCACCCGCTACATTGAGTCTTGCCGCCATATCAACAGCAGAGGCACCGGCGCCGAGCACAGCTATCTTACGGCCTGAAAATTTCTTTAAATCTGAGTGGTTGAAGGTGTGGGTAACATACTCGTGCGGCAGGTCCTGAAGAAAATCTGGCAGATGCGTGAAGTGAGTTATGCCGACGGCGAGGATGACCCTGTGTGCCCCGAATATTTCACCCGTGGCTGTTTGCAAGATAAAACCGCCATCAGTCTGCTGCACGGAAGTAATGTTGGTCTCTTCCAAATGAGGAACAAGTCGCTTCTGGAAGGCAACTCCATAAGCTGCAAATGTAGCAAGAGTCATTGGGGTGCCGATGTCCTGGTAGGGCAGATTGTTTTCGCGGCAATAGTCCTTGAGGGTGTAGCTGCTGTCGGGATCAAAAAGATTACTGGCAAAAGGCTCAGACTTGAGCATCATGCCTTCTGGCATGTGATCGCGCCAGCTTTCCATAGGCTTGCCAAAGATACGTGTTTTCAGTCGCGTTTTACGCAGATGTGCAGCGATTGAAAGGCCATAAGGGCCGGCCCCGATTATGGCAACATCACAAACTGAAAGCCCCACTGATTACTCCTAAGATGCTATGTTTCCAGATACCTAAACGTATTTAGATACCTGGATGCCATACCCAACACATGCACGCCAATCTAAGCTATATAGTGCGGACAGCCGATAATGGAATACGACTAACGAGGTATACATCGGCAGAACTGGGAAGAAAGTTTTGAATATAGACGTGAAACCATCGGTACTTTTGGGTTCCAGTCATCGCTGGGCACTGGCGGCACGCTTGGGCATGGCCTTCAAAGGGCATGGATGTGAGGTGTCAGCCGTTTGTGCAGAAGGGCATCCACTAAGATTTGTAAGTGGTTTGAATGACATCTATTCTTACAGTACTTTTACTCCTCTAAAATCTTTAAAGGCTGCAATAGAGGACGCAAACCCTCTGATGATTGTGCCATGCGATGATCTGGTCGTATCTCAGCTATATGCACTCCATGCAGAGGAACCATCGCTGAGAAAATTGATTGAATTCTCATTAGGTAATCCTGAAACCTGGCCAATACTGCAGAGCCGTGCGCGTCTGATGGAAACAGCCAATTCCATTGGGATACGGACACCAAAAAATTGTGTAGTTGAAGCAGAGGGACAGATTGCAGCATGGCCTGATGAATCAGTTGTACTAAAGCGCGACGGCAGCCTTGGAGGTAGAGGAGTTGCCATAGCCCACAACCGTAAAGACGCGATTAATGAGTACCGGAAAATTTCATCCAAAATAAAGCTTGTATCAGCGATAAAGAGGCACTTGATTGATCGAGATGCTCATGCATACTGGGTTTGGCGAAGGCAATCAGAGGCTATAGTAACAATGCAGGAATTTATACCGGGGAACCCTGCCAACACCATGATCGTATGCAATGTAGGAGAAGTACTTGCATCCATCACTGTGGAAGTATTGCGGACTACAGGTGAAACTGGTGCAGCATCAGTTGTACGACTGATAGAGAATGAAGAAATTGAAATGGCATCATGCAGGCTGGCAAAGAAGCTGATGCTACATGGGTTCCATGGCCTAGATTTTATGATTGCAAGAGGGGATGATGAGCATCCCAGGGGGGCAGCGTATTTGATTGAATTGAATTCACGCTGTACGCAACTCGGGCACCTGAATTTGCACGGACGGGGAGATTTGGCCGGCCATCTGAGTAATATGATGTTCGATGCGATTGGTGCGAAAGCCCCTTCATTGAATACGACCAGGGAGTTATTCAAAGGGGAAACAGTAGCTCTATTTCCGCAGGCGGTGCGAACCAATCCTAATAACCCGTACATAAAAACTGGATATCATGATGTTCCTGCAGGCCAGCCAGCCCTGGTGCAGGAACTGATGCAGGAAATTTGGCCACACCGCCAGTGGACATCTCGTTTGTATCATCGCCTCTTCCCGAGCGTGGCGGCCAAAGAAGTGCAATATGATGGCGAATTAGTCCATCAATAGGGTACATAAAAAAGCAGAGTGATTTGATAATCACCCTGCTTTTGGTCTGGACCAAATAGAAAAATTTAGGTTGATACGAATTCGCCGCCTGAGCGAACACGAAAATGCTTCATTTTTATGGAGAGTGCGCGCTCAATCTTACGGAGATCGCCTTTTTCATTCGGCCCGGCAAAGGTGGATGCGACACCATGTGCGGATGCACGACCAGTGCGGCCAACACGATGAACAAAATCCTCGGCAACTTTTGGCAGGTCATAGTTGACTACGTGTGCAACGTGGGCAACATCAATACCACGAGCGGCAACATCAGTAGCCACGAGGACACGATGATGACCCTCAGCGAAGCTACGCAGGGCATTGTTGCGCTGGGATTGTGAGCGATCACCATGGATTTGAGTTGCAGACCAGCCAGAGCGAGTGAGGCGTTGTGAAACACGGTCGGCGCCATGCTTGGTGCGGACAAAGACAAGGAAGCTGCCTTTTTCAGTGCCAAGTAGATGTTCAAGCAGTGCCTGCTTTTTGTCCTGATCGACTTCAAAGGTGCGCAGCTCGACATTGGCCGAAGGCCTTAAAACAGTGTCGATTTCGATACGGGCGGGGTTGCGGAGGTATCTGCGAGCCACATCCTGAATCCCACCCTCGAGAGTTGCCGAGTAGCAGAGAGTCTGGCGCTCCTGGGGAAGGGCAGAAGCGATGCGCTGTATGGCGGGTTGAAAGCCCATGTCGAGCATACGATCAACTTCATCGAGCACAAGTATTCTGATTTGGTCGAGCTTAAACAGTCTACGTTTGAGGTAGTCCTCAAGCCGACCGGGGGTGGCAACAATAAGGCGAGCGCCGCTGCGGATTGCCTTCAACTGCGGACCTTCGGCCATGCCACCAACTACAAGTGCAACCGTCTGTGATGGATTACTGCGAATAGTACGGAAGCTCTGCTCCACCTGCATGGCGAGTTCGCGGGTTGGGAGAAGGATTAAGGCATGAGCACCCGGAGTCTTGATATTTTGGATTTGCTCAATGATGGGGATGAGAAAGCTGAGAGTTTTACCGGTGCCAGTTTGTGCGGTTGCGAGGACGTCGCGACCTTCCAGAGCTGGTGGTATAGCGCCAGCCTGAACTGGTGTGGGTGTTTGAAAGTTGTTTGCTGCCAGGCGTGCCTGTAGCTCAGATGAAAGGGGCAATTGCGAAAAATGAGTGATCAAAATTAGGTGCATTCCTATTGGTTCCGGGAGCCTGTGTTTTCCAGTAAGGCTTGCAATCGGAGCCGGACATTAGGCCTAGATGAACAGAGTCCAAAGTAAACCTGCTATGGAGATGCGTTAGGAAGTGCCGGACTGGATGTGATTCGATCTGGGTTTCAGTATTTATGGAACCAGAGTATTAATTCCCGGAGCTGCCGTACGCTACTAGTACGCCGCACGGCACGTTGCCGATTAGCACCACAATCAATAGCTGCTTCAAATACAGAAAGCCATTGTGGTTACGCTGTAGGGGCTTGGGGAAATCTGTGCCAGGCAAACTTGCCGCTGAGGGCAAACGCTGCTCACGACCAAATCACTGAGCGATAAATTATGATAGCACGAATCATCATTTGCTTCTATTGACGCCTTGTAGTCGCCATTTTTACAAATCCGTAGTATCGCCGCCAACAGTTATCGCACCGTACTGGATACATTGCGAATAAACGAAAAAATGCGTCTAGTGTGCTGGTTTCTGCCTCCTTGAATACGATAGAGGTACAGAGGGGACATTGCTGTCGCATCCAAAGGATTTGTGGAAGCCGGTGAGGGAGGTTCATATAGATTTACCTTTAGCAGCCATGTAGTTGCTAATAATTACCAGCTTCGCGAGCACTTGAATTGCCATCGAGCCAGGAAAGCATTGCGCTGATGCTGCCAGTAGCGAGAGCCATGCAGGAGTCGGCTGCGCCATAGTATAGGTTTACGGTATCGCCGTCTGAACCAATGGTCTGTCCACAAGGAAACACCACATCACTTACATCGCCATGGCGTTCATAGGGTGCTTCGGGGCCAAACATCCATGAGTCGCCACGCTGCAAGCAGATGTCCGGTCTCTGCAAATCAAATAGTGCCAAGCCAAGACGATAGATACAGCCCGAAGCAGTTTGGCGGACCCCGTGATAAATGACGAGCCAGCCTTTTGCCGTTTCAATGGGCGGGGAACAGAGGCCAATTTTGTTGGCATCCCACCAACCGCCACGACGTGCTTCAAGCATGACTTTGTGGTTGCCCCAGTAGCGGAGGTCTGGTGAATATGAAATCCACATGTGTGCACCAAGTGAAGTAACAGGGCGATGGATCAATGCCCAGTTGCCCCCAATGCGCCGAGGCAGCAGAGCGGCATCCTTGTCTTCCGGGGGCATAACGACGCCGTAACGTTCAAAGGACTTGAAGTCTTTGGTAAGTGCAAGCGATACTCCCGGACCACCGCGTGCGAAGGAGGTATAGGCAATTGCATACTGTTCCAGCTCTGGGACATAGGTAATGCGGGGGTCTTCAATGCCCCATATCTCCTCAGGATATTCGCGTGGATTGGGCATAAGCGTAGCAGCAGTATCAATCCGCCATTCATTGATGCCGTTGGCGGAACGTGCAACGCTGAGGTGTGACAAGCCGCGAAGGTCTTCAACGCGACACAAAAGGAGAGTATCTCCATCAGCCAGGCGAACTGCAGCAGCGTTGAAAACACTATTTATAGGATAGGGCCAATCTCTGCGGCTTAGGATTGGATTACCGACATGGCGCCTGAAGAGACCTGTGTCACAAAACGACCCTGTCTTAGGATTACGGTCCTTTATGTTCTCTGTATGGGAAGTATCTTTGGCGGTTGAAGTCAATTGGTGACGCTCATTTCTTCCTGCTTGATAAGTTGTTTTGATGTGTCGATACGTTTCATGTCAAGCAACGCCATTAAGAACGATAGTGTTGACTCAGCACCCTGATTTTCATTCACACGATCAGGATGAAGGCCATCTCTGCAACCGCCTGTGTTTGGATCATAAAGTGCTGTTTGAAGATCATTTTCGCCAAGAAACCAGCGGAAGGCGGACCATGCTTCTTGAAGCCAAGACTCCTGCTGTGACAATTTATATGCCAATATGCAGGCAGAAATTGTGGCACATGCCTCCACGGGTTGTTGATCAAAGCGCGCCTTTGTGTTGCCCAAGCTATAGAAGCCACTCGAACCAATGGGGACAAATAGATCTTTGTTGTCGCGATGCTGTTGAGCAAGCAGCCAACCAAGTGATTCAAATCCGATGTCAATCATTCTGGAGTTTTGACTACGAGCTCCAGCCAGTAATAACGCCTGCGGCAATCTTGCGTTTGAATAAGACAAACTGCGTTCAAACCAATTCCAGCCAGATGAATGAGTACATTCATAGATATCGAGCAATTTATTCGCAAGCAGATTCCGTGCCCCTTCAATAACGCGGTCACCCGGAAACCAATCCAGATAGCTTTGCATTCCAAGTATTGAAAATGCCCAGGCACGCGGACTCGTGAATGACAGGGTGGCTGGAACAGCAGACTCAAATAGTCTGCCTGATGCACCTCTGAGGCCAGTGTTTTCAGAGTGACCGAGGACTATGCCGAGCGACCAAAGTGCACGGCTATGGCTATCTTCTGATCCAATCTGCTCCAGCCATTGACGACCGTAACTCATAAAATTTCTGAAACGACCTGATTTTTCCGAGAATGCCAGCAGGAGAAATGAAATATAACGATGAGAGAGTTTGTTGCAAAGGTGCTGCTCATCAATGCTGCATTCGTAACCACTATGATTCAGTGCGGAAGCGCACATTAGTGATGTGACAATCAATGCCCGGGCATTATCATCCGTTGTATAACCCTCATCGCTGTTGGGCACTGAAAAGATGGCATGCTGAAGCATGCCTGTGTCATCGGTCATATTCGCAAGATGAGCCATGTTCAGTTTTGGCAGACAATCAGAAGTCCTGGCTGAAGATATGTTTAGAAGCGCAGCCCGCGGGCGTAGGATACGCTCCTCCCGGGCACGCTGAAAGCTATTCATATATGCCTGGGCTGTTCTTTGCCATGTGGTACTGCGCGAATATTGATAGGCACGTTTTCTCATAGCATGGCGTTCTGCATCATTGTCTAAAAGCCTGATTGCTGCATCAGCCAAAGCAATGGGATCGTCAAAAGGGACAAGGACACCACGCCCGCCGGAAAGTAATTCCTTCGCGTGCCAATAGGGTGTGGATATTATGGCCTTGCCAGCGCCAAGCGCTACAGCGAGTGTGCCAGATACAACCTGTGCCTCATGGCGGTAAGGGGTGATGTAAATGTCTGCGGCACCAACATGCTGAATTAACTCATCTGCATCAACGAACCGATTGTTGAAGATGACGTTATCTGTAACACCCAATTGATTGGCCAAGGCCTGTAGTTTTTCGCGGTAGTGTTCCCCCTCACGACGGCGAATATGTGGATGCGTTGCCCCAGAAACTATGTAGACCAGATTAGGATGCTGTTGAAGAATTGCAGGGAGCGCCTGAATTACATTTTCGATACCCTTATTGGGAGATAGCAGCCCAAATGTAAGCAGCACAGATTTACCCTCAATGTTGAAGAGGTCCTTGAAGTAATTTGGGTCCATGAATGGCATGTCTGGAACGCCATGGGGAATGGTATCTATTTTTTCCTCTGGGACGTTGTATATATCGCGCAGAAGATTTGCCGCGAGATCACTCATCACGACCAGTCGATCTGACAATTTAGCAATTTCTTCAAGTGAAGCCCTTTGATGCGCATCTGGCTCACGAAGTACGGTGTGCAGAGTGGTCACAAGCGGCATGCTTAATTTACGCAACAGTGCGAGTATGTGACTGCCTGCAACACCGCCAAATATGCCATATTCATGCTGCAAGCAGACAAGATCATTTCCGTTGAAATTTAGGAAGTCTGCCGCGCGTTGGTATGAGGTTATATCTTCCTGATCCAGTTCAAGACGTACTTGTTCGGGATATTTGTAGCTCGAATCAGGATCATTTACAGGGACGGCGAAAAGACGGCCAACACCAAACTCAGCTGCAATAGCAGTACATAGGTCTGTTGTAAATGTTGCAATACCACACTGCCTGGGCAGGTAATTCCCAATGAATGCAATGCGTGTGGGCAAAGGGAGCAATGAGGACTTTTCTGATACAGACAAGTTTTGTACAGCGAAAAGTCCATTTTTTGAAATATCTGCGGCCGCAGCTGGCAGGGACATATATATCTGCTTTCTTTTTTGCTGCTTAGAAATCCATGAGGTGGACAGTCATTTTTAATCAGTGCGAGTAATCAAGGACATTGGTCGACTGATGATTTCAATAATTTGCAGACAATATAAGAAAGAAAATTATTATGAACAATAATTCAAGTGTTACTACGAGCATACGCTTGATAGTGGGTGTGTGCGGATGCAGTCAGAATGTATTTGAATTATTTGTGAGCACTATTGATCTAGGTGTTCGATGTGCCAATTTCGATAAAGGCCTGAAGCACAAGGACTAATGAAAGTGATTACTCGCCAAGACTTTCTTCGCCAGGCGGAGTGCGGTGACGACGCATAAGGCAGATAGCTCCAACCAATACGGCAATGACGAGTGAAAGAACAGCGAGTTCAATCATGGCCGCACGAAATTTAGCTTCCCCTTCTCCAGTCCAGTTGCTTGTTAATGTTTCGGCTTGCAGCATCATAACCAGTACTCGCCGAATAGATGCTATAAGCCCAACAATTAAGAACGGTTCTACCACGAGCTTATGCCAGCGTAGTGAGATGCGGACAGTATGTAATATTTCCACCAACATGAGAACGAACAACAGACGATCAATAAGAACAAAAACAGGTTCGATTCCCATCCAGTTTGTGGCGGCGATCCATAATAGATTTGCTGAACCAGCGAGGCCCACCAACGCACCACCAAGAAGAAGAATGCCAAGGGCACTATAAATCGAAACTTCGGAGTAAGCCAGCACCTCACCGAAAATCCTACGTATTCTTTCTTCAAGTCTTTCGACAGCGTTGTTGTCACTCGCCATGTCGTTAATTGTTTCGCGCATCTTTGGGGCTCCTAGAAATGAAACGAAAATCAAGCCATTGGTAGTGTTTTATGAATCAGTTATATCAGAACAAACTTCTATTTAATTTAACCGGGAAAATTCCAGAGAACCGCATAGCCAGACTTTTTCAACGCTGATGCCAGACGAACGTTCATCCAATTTGAACTGCAATAAATCAGCGCGCATGCCCGGTTGCAGAGCGCCACGATTGCCGGCTAATTTTCCAGGATTTGTACTTGCCATTCTCAAAACTTCAGAAAATGAGAGTCCAGTCATGGCAGATGCTCGGCCAATACAATCAGCCAGAGGAAGGACTGCACCGGCCAACATTTCAGTCCCTTGCATGACGAGTCTGTTATCGGTGGTTAGTTCAATCGTGCCACCAATTGGCTGACTGTATATTCCGGGTGACATACCTGCAAGAGCGACCAAGTCTGAAACAAGAATGCTGTGCTGGTGTGATTTGACACGCAGCATTACAGTTAGCACCTCAGGAGCCAGATGATGACCATCTGCGATGAACATAGCTTGGAGTTTTTGTTCGGAGAGCTGGCTCCATATTGGGTTGGGGTGGCGTTTCAGAAGTGGCGGAAGTGCGTTTCCCAAGTGGGTTGACAAGGAGGCACCGGCATCAACAGCAGCACGGATTTGAGTTGTGGTTGCATGAGTGTGGCCGATGGACACCAAGACCTTATTGGCAACAAGATGTTGGATGTAGATAATGCTTTCATCATAATGGGGTGAAAGCGTGACCATGCCGACTCGATTTCCAGATACCTGCTGCCAAGTTTCAAATTCTGTGATGCTTGGCGGTCTGACAGCATCTAATGGATGAGCCCCGCGATAGCCATCCAGTGGTGATATGTGTGGGCCCTCAATATGAATAAAAGGAATACATGCCTCAGTGATAAGGTCATTCTCACAAGCCTGCTTAATGAGTTTGAGCCGAGAGATTAATTTTTCAGGCGATGCTGTGATTAATGTAGGTGCAAAACTTGTCACACCTGTTGATAAGATTTCGCGTGCGAGCGAAGAGATGGTGCTCGCAGTCAGAGTATCGCCATTTAGATCAAATCCACGATAGCCGTTTACTTGCAGATCAACCAGTCCAGCAGTGAGCCAAAGATCGCCATCATAATCAGATGGGACAATTTCAGTTATCAGGCCCTCTTGTGCAATAACTGAAATGCCAGCACCTGTGCGTGGGTCACGACCAGTAACTTGTAATTTATCCATAAGCTAAGAAAGAAGTGCAGCAGATTCACGATCCAAATAAACAACGCAATTACGATGAACACGAAGGGCAGTTGCGGGTACAGCACCACTGATAGTTTCATTAACCATTGCGCGGACTGCATGCTGTTTCAGCTTCCCGGGTACGCAGCAGAAGAGCTTATTTGCGGCAAGCAGTGAAGGAATAGTAAGTGTTATAGCATGAGTTGGAACATCCTCAATACGTTCAAAGCATTTGTCATCCACCTGCTGCTGTCGGCAGGCGAGATCAAGGGAAACGATCTTGACCGAAACGGAATCATTCAGTTCAGCAGGTGGATCGTTGAATGCAAGATGGGCATTGCTTCCGATGCCAAGCAGACACAGATCAATCGGGGCCTCGTCCAATAAAGTGGTGTAATTGCGGCAGCTTAGTTGTGGGTCATCACCGGGAATAATTAGATGAGTTGCGGCGAAGGGAAGATGATCGAAAATGGAAGCCTTAAGCCATTCGCTGAAGAGCTGAGGCGCACCTGACGCAAGGCCGATATATTCATCCATGTGGAATGCTGTTATGCGGGACCAATCAATGTCAGGCTGTTGAATCAGGTTTTTTAGCATTTCACTCTGGCTAGGAGCAGCAGCAAAAATAATCCTCACATCACTTTGATGGTCAAGAAGAGACCGAATTTCATCGGCAATATCGAGAGCTGCATCGTGGCCAAGCTGTTCCCGCGAATCTGCTATGCGTATGTTCATGGATGTTGGTTTACTGACTGCTTGCCCCACTCATAAGTTGAAAAAGGTCTATCTATAGTGCGTAAGTACGATTGTACATTTCGTACCATTGATCTCTGTTGCGTGATACTTTAGCTCTCATGCTAAAGATGCCGACATTTGTACACATAATTCTAATGTTGTTCATGCTAACGATTGTTCATCCTACATCGGGACAATCGCTAGCGGTAATTCCAGTGCCATTAAAAACTACCAATATGCCGGGGACACTTGTAATAAAAGACGGCGGATTGGTTTCATATCCAATTAATGATGCGGGGGCTAGGTTTGCTGCGGAGCATTTCGTCGAGCTGATGAGAAAAACCGGACACATTAGTCTGGTAGCAAAGACGGGATTGGATAAGAGTGCTGACATTGTTATAACAAGGACGATTCGTAAGACAGAACTGGATAATCGCGAGGCATACGACCTTCATGTAACTTCACGACAAGTAAAAATATCTGCTGCGACCGATGCAGGACTGTTTTATGGAACAGTGACACTTTGGCAAATGCTTACCGAAAAACCAATCACAGATGGTACTGCCGAGTTGCACTGTGTTCAAATCCACGATCAGCCAGAGCTGCGTTGGCGTGGAATAATGCTGGATTCAGCACGTCATGTGCAGTCGGTGGATTTTATCCGCAACCTGCTTGACTGGATGTCACTTGAGAAGCTGAATGTGCTACATTGGCACCTGACAGATGACCAGGGCTGGCGGTTGGAGATCAAGCAGTATCCAAAACTTACCTCTGTTGGTGGATACCGCGAATTGTATAGTCCAACTGGGAAATTTGGTGGGGCTGCGGACATCAATGCTGATTCGCTTCGATATGGTGGTTATTACACACAGGAACAGGTGCGTATGTTGGTTGCATACGCGGCGAAGTTGAATATCACCATAGTTCCGGAAATTGAAATGCCAGGACACGAGACTGCCGCAATTGCTGCCTATCCAGAAATGGGTCCTACAAATGCGCCGCCGACAACGCCAGCGAGCACATATGGCATACATCCAAACCTATTTAATGTGGATGACTCCACGTTTACTTTTATCGAAAATGTTCTGACAGAAGTGATGGATTTATTTCCAAGTGAATATATTCATGTAGGCGGTGATGAAGCTATCAAGAGCCAGTGGCAGTCATCAGCAGAGATACAGGCCAAGATGAAGTCCCTGGGTATCCGTAACGAAGACCAGTTGCAGAGTTACTTCATCAAACGAATTGATTCATTTATTACGGCCCACCATAGGCGAACAATTGGATGGGATGAAATACTTCAAGGCGGCTTGGCACCTGGTGCCGCAGTAATGTCATGGCACGGCATACAGGGCGGAATAGACGCAGCCAAACAGGGCCATGATGCAGTGCTAACACCTACACGACCACTTTACCTAAATTATCGCCAGAGCGAAGCTGCGGATGAGGCACCTGGTCGATGGGCCCTGAATACCCTTGCTGATGTCTATGGATTTAATCCTGCACCTGAGAATCTGACGCCCGAGGAGCGCAGCCATATTCTGGGTGTGCAGGGCAGTTTGTGGTCAGAATATATGATCAACACTAATATCGATGAGTGGATGATTTTCCCGCGTGCGGCAGCATTAGCGGAGATTGGATGGGCCCCAGGTGATCATCGCAACTGGAATGACTTTGTTCGGCGAATGGTGCCAGAGTTCGAGCGGTATAAAGCACTTGGCATAAATTATGATCCGGCAATATATAGAGTTCGTTCAACAGAAACTATAACGGCGGATACGTCGCAGGTAGAAGTAGCACTTAGTAATCAGGCAAAGTATGGCACAATTCGATATACAACTGACGGGTCCAACGTCACATCAAGCTCTAAAATATACGAATCTCAAATTACTCTGCCTCTACCCACACATTTGCGTGCCGCTACTTTTTTTGACAGTTTGATTCCACGCAGTGAACTTGATCGCCAACTGAATGCAATGACTATTCGTTTGCGATACAGCCAAGACCTTAGGCTATGTTCCACATCGCCAGTGATTGGCATGGCCCAGGATTTGGGTTATGGCGATGCGGCAAACATGCTTTCATCTGCAAAAGAGGACTATACAAACCCATCAGTTTCTCTGGCCAATTACCAAAACCCCTGCTGGATTTATACCGATGCAGATCTGACGGGTGTCCATCAAATATCTGTTGGAGTAATGAGTCTGCCATATTTGTTTGCAGACAGGAATGGAATGTCGCCACCACTGGGTGTTGCACATACGCCAAGCGGGGAACTTGAGGTGCATTTGGATACCTGCACTGGCCCACTTCTGACCACGCTGCCATTTGCGCCAGCCGTAGACAAGGTGGGTGTAATACAACTCAATGCCAATGTAACCGCGACGGAGGGGAAGCACGATCTATGCTTCAAAGTTGTGCGACCAACCGTGAACCCATTATGGGTAGTGGATTGGATACAACTGTACCCCACAAATTAATTCCAGTAATTGTTTCTACCCGCGTGCGTATTGGGATTCAGTTGGAGCAGCATAGCTGACTGCCAGATGTGGTGTTAGAAGCTTTTGGTTTAGCTTGTGCTTTGAGTTCATGGCCGCTTCGAGGACACCTGTTGTTAAAAGAGTCCGTTTTGCAGAATAGGGTGCAATTTTTTGGGTATATAGTTGCTCAATCTTCGCGGCGAGGCAGGCAGAATAGGTCTCATTCGGAGGCAGTGGCGTGAAGAATTGAGTGGATATGTTGCCGTGGCCTTCAACTTTTACGGATATATTAAAGTCCTTTATGGCACCATTGAGCATTAGCAAAGTTGCGCGAGTACCATCGTTATATTCGATGCAGTACGCGGCAGGGTCTTTCACTAATTGGGGCAGGACATTGTTTCCGACTAAATCCTGTGTGCGACCGTCCAAGAGTGTGAGTCCCATTGGCGTATCGCTACGAGAAAGAGCGGAGCTCAATAATTCTTTTGACCAGCGCCCAGATGCACCAGCATCCCAAACATCATCCCCTTCCAATAACTGGACTGATTTAACTCCAGTTTCGCCACCCTTGCGACGCTCCAACATGGATTGCATTGCTTCAAGCGCATCAAAGTCTGTGCCATTGAAGCCGGTCACACCGACCATAACAGCTTCATGCACTGTAGCGCCTAAAGGAACATCCACATCTGGCAAACGCCATGTAACAGGAAGGGAAGCGCCAGCCAATATGGGTATTTTCAAACGCTCTGCTGTCTTAATCATGCTTTGTGCTTCCTGGTAACTGAACGAAAGCTGATTGTGATTGAAATAGGGAACTGAGTGGCGTTCCTCCTCAAATACCAAGGCACATTGCTGGAAGAAATCGTAGCTGGGAAGAAGTACTTGGCCTTTGTCATTCATTGGATAATCATCTGGGTCTACAATTGCGAGGACTGCATCAACGGCAATCTTGTCACCGCCGCAGCGAAGTGTTTCTTGAATGCTGCGGTAGATTTTGAAGCCAAATTGTTCCGCACGTGACCTGCTGAGATCACTGGGGTCTGGAGCTGGGCCAAATCCCTGACCGCCTTGTGCGCGTCGCGCAGAGTTGTCTTGTGTGGTGGTTCCAGATGTCGATTGTCTGCGATCTGTCGTGGATACATTTGTATTTCTTGCTGGCCGGTCCGCAGGGGTGGTGCCAGCGAATGCAACCCGTCCTCCGGGTGTCATTGAACGGTCAAATTGTGAAGCGGCTGATGCAATTCTGCGCTGCTGTTGATCAACATACATGCTGACAACTTGAATATTAGGCATACGCCATTCGCCATCATAGGGATAGCCAACAAGGAACCGGTCTGCGATGGTCTGCATGGCAGATAGCCGTTCATAAACGCTACCAATAACTGCCAGACGCAATGGTTTTGAACTGGACGTCTGGCCTAATCCAGCGCGGACAAGCCCTGGATAAGCCAACATGGCAGAAGACAGCGCAGAGTAACCTACAAAGCGGCGACGAGTCAGCATTAGCTCCTCCAGAAGGTGGACCCAGGATAGGGTTGGTAATTTACTGCTGCAAGTTCGGGTGTCTCAATGCGTTTGAATCCCTGATGGGCACTGTCAACACCTGCGATCAAAAGGCCGCTGGTGAGTAGGGTCCGTTCGATTGGATATTGTGCCCTGCCAGTCTCAAACATGACTTCAGCGTTGTGAACCAATGGTGTGAAAAAGCTTGCCAGAGTAGTACGGCCATCCGGCATGGGCAGATACATTTGAGTTGAGAAGGGTTTTGCATGGCCCTCTATATCTGCTGCGAATGTGAAATCACGAACCAGCCCATTCATCAGCAGCATGGTGCAGCGCAGTCCATCACGGTGTTGATAGTTATAGGCCACAGGGTCTTTGACGAGTTCCTTCATCTGCTCCAGTGTTGGGTACATCTGAGTGAAGTTTGGGTCAGCGGGCGTCAACGTGGAACTACGAGTCAAGGCTGATTTCATTAGTGCGTCCGACCAGACACCATCGGTGTAGGCTTTCCAAAAGCTCTCACCACGATAAGCTTGTATCCACTCAACTCCAGACTCGCCGCCTTTACGACGTTCCACCATGCACTGGATCGTTTCCAATCCATGGAAGTCATAACTGGCCATACCACCATATCCGACTGATACCGCTTCTTTTACTACAGCTCCAGTTGGGAATTCCACCGAGGGAATGCGCCATGTTACTGCCAGACTTGAGCCACCTTGTAGGGGGAAACCTAGTTCATGGGATGTATCGACCATGGCTTTTGACCAGTCGAAGCGATATGAAAGCTCTTTGTCATTGAAGTAGGGGACTGCCTTGCCGCTGTCGCGATAGACTTTGACGATCTGCTCAAAAAACTCATAGTGAGGGTGCTTCATAATGCCGGTGTCTGTTAGCGGATAGGTGCCATGTTCCCCGACGACGATTACTCCGTCCACCGCCAGTTTGCTGGTTCCGCATGTCACTGTCTCTGCAATAGAGTCATAGACTTTCATCATAGGATGCCGCTCTGAGCGCTCTACTGAGAGATCGCCCGGGCCCTTTTGATCGACATACAGAGATACAACGTCCATCGCAGGATGATGGAAAGTCCCGTTCCAACCATAGCCTTCTAAGAACCTGTCCACAACGTGTTGACCATGCAAAAGATTTTTGTACGCAGTAACCACAGCGGCCAATCGTGGGCGCTTGGTTGTAGATGCGGCGGTGGGCATGATGATTTCCTCTGTATTGAGCTTGCGCGGAGTATAGCAATCGTCAGCGTCTTATGTCTAAGACTTATGTCTTATTTTGCGAAATAAAAAATGCATAATGTGTGACGTAGATGCTCTGTATAATTCGACCACATGAAATCGTTGAAGGACAAAATGCCGAGTCGCCGTAATTTTCTTCGCTCAGCGGCAATTGCAACTCCTGCTCTTTTCTGTCCTGGTCTTTTTAGCCAATCAGACATGGCCATGCGTCAAGTTTCAACTAGAGCTATAGAAACACACAATCGCGCACTGATTTTTGATGGACATGTTCATGCATTGGACCGCGAGTTCTACCATGGAGGCAGTATGGGAACTCGTGTAGCAGAAGGGCAGTGGGACTTGTCCCGGGCACAAGAAGGTGGAGTTGGTGCATTCTTTTTATCCATATTTGTGCCTGAGGAATACTATCCCGGACGATTTGAGACGAAGCAGGCATTTCGCCGTATTGATCATGCATTGCAGCAACTTGAGCTGAACCAGGACAAGGTGGAGTTGGCGCTGAATGCGGATGGAATTGATAGAATCCGTGCCAAAGGAAAGATGGCCGCTATATTAGATATTGAAGGCAGTTATGATCTGGATGGCGATCTTGGGGTGCTGCGTGATCTCCACCGTTTAGGTCTGCGGTCAGCACAGCTATCCGCGCATAACTGGGACCAGAATTACGCTGATTCATGCTGCTCAACGCCTAAGTGGAATGGACTCACCGCTCATGGTCGCGATGTTATTCGTGAAATGAATCGTTTGGGGATGGCGATCAATGTTTCCCATTCTTCTGATGAAACAATTTCGCAAGCCATTGATGTCAGCGACAGGCCTGTGATTGCAACCCATCATGGCCTACGCAGTATTAATGACATTCCCAGGCTGATGCCCGACTGGCTGATAAAAAAACTCGCGGCTAAAGGTGGAATTATTGGCTTCCAGATCGGAACGGAATTTGCCTCGCATAGAGTGTTTGAATACCGCACTGCACAGAGTGGCAAGGCATTTTTTGACACAACTAGTATTCCAGACAAGGTCAGAGGCAAAACAATTTACGAGATAGATGCCTTAGTTGCTCCAAGTTATCCAATGCTGGCTGCGAATGTGCCGGACTCTGTAAACATCACTGTGGATGATTGGGTCGGCGTGATTGATAGGGCCATATTGCTAGTAGGTGAGGACCATGTTGCCATTGGCAGTGACTTTGATGGTGGTCCGCCGCTTGCGCGAGGAATGCGCGATGTGCGAGACCTACCCATGATTACAGATGCTATGTTACGGCGTGGCTACTCCGAAGAGCGAATAGATAAATTCTGGGGTGGTAATCTAATGCGTTACTTCCGGCAAGTAACAGGTTCTTGAGTTGTAATTATGACTTCTCGGCTTAACAAGTCATTTTAAGAATGTAGTTTTCCCTCTATCTAAACAGAGTCGATTTAATAGTCAGGCGGCGAGCCGGTTGATGAGTGCGTCTGGGATTTTGTTCAGGGGCAGGACTTCGTCGACGGCATTGAGGGCGATGGCTTCACGAGGCATACCGAATACGACGCAACTGGCTTCATCCTGAGCGATGTTGAAGGCGTTGGCATTTTTCATTTCCAACATGCCGCGAGAGCCGTCGGCACCCATGCCGGTGAGCATAACTCCTACGACATTTCTACCCAGTTCGCGGGCGCAGGAGGAAAACAAAACGTCGACCGAGGGGAGATGGCGGTTTACACGCTCACCGCGATAGACACGGACGGCATACTCCATACCTTTGCGGAAGACGGCCATTTGATGACCACCGGGGGCAAGGAGGGCAAGTCCGGGTAGGATACGGTCGCCGTCTTTAGCCTCCTGCACACGAATGCTACAGACAGAATCGAGGCGTTCGGCAAATTGGCGAGTGAAGGCCTCTGGCATGTGCTGGACGATGACGATACCCGGGAAGTCGGGAGGCAGTGGAGAGAGAAGTTCTTTGAGGGCCTCAGTGCCGCCGGTGGATGCACCGATGGCAACGACCTTATGAGTAGCAGAAAAATTACAGGCCCGGGTAGGCTTAATGGGTGCTGGTGCTGATGAAATTGGGATGGGACGTCTGATTTTGGCACGAGCGGCATTTTTAACTTTGGCAAGAATTTCTTCGGCCTGTTCAATGGTGCTACGAGAGACATCAAGCTTGGGCTTAGGGACAAAGTCGACAGCACCGAGATCAAGGGCACGGAGAGTTATGTCGGCACCCTTGCTGGTAAGGGTGGAGATCATGACGACAGGCATGGGGTGGCCGTGCATGAGCTTATCAAGGAATGTGAGACCATCCATGCGCGGCATTTCAATATCGAGAGTAAGGACATCTGGATTGTGGGCTTTGATCATGTCGCGTGCGATATAAGGATCGCTTGCGGTGCCGATGACTTCGAGATCAGGATCGGAGCTAAGAATTTGGGTAAGGAGCTGCCTCATGAGCGAGGAGTCATCCACGATCAAAACTTTGTACGGAGTTGCCATGGTGCACCACCTTCGTGATTGGAGCAAACTACAAACATCGTTAAAAAATTCAAAACCAAATTATTGATGATGAAAGACAGGGCCGGATTTCAGGTAAATAGAGTGACGCTGTCATCATCCTGATTTTTCTTAACCGCTTTATGCAAATTCCAGTAGCTGATTTCCTGTTGAGAGAGTTTTGGTAGTGCGCTGCCGTCGACGGTGCGGATTTTAGCGATGCCTGTGTCGGTATTAAAGTCGACATGGACAGCGTGTTCCCCGCCGAGGCGGGAAGCGACCAGCGGAATTTTTTCAGCGCTAAGAAAATGTTTGATGAAGTTGATGTTCATTTCGCCAATCTGGAGCATGTGCATTCCAGTGAGTACTGAGGCGCCACCAAATGCCTTGGCAACCAATCTTCTACGTTCAGCCCCGAGTCTCATCAACTTATTAATGAGAAGTTCCATTGCATGGATGCCAAAGCGGGCACCGTGACCATTGTTGACACCGTATGGAAGTAGGATGTGGTTCATCCCGCCGGCCTGCAAGACAGGGTCAAAGAGGCAGACGGCTACACAGGAACCGAGCATGGTGCTGAGCAGTGCTGGGGTGGAGCTGACAGCGACATCGCCAATTTGAAGACGGACATGCTTGACGCCATTGGCAGTGTTGCCAGTGTGGCTGCCTGTCCCAAATTGTAGCGGTACATTTTTTACCGCATCAGTGACCATAGTCGACATCATTTCAAAAAAAAACTCCAAACTAAATTAAACTGCGTTGGTAGTGTTCTATTTGCCGCGTGGAATTAGCTGGTACATAGTGTTACTCAGTGGTTTAAGTAGGTCGTGCAACCAGGGAACATGTTCTGCATTGCCCAAGAAAAGATAGCCGCCGGGTTTTAGGTAGCGGAGCATTTTGCGGATGAATTTGTCCTGCACATCCTGCTGGAAATAGATGAGGGCATTACGAAAAAATATTGCGTCAAACATGCCATCGATGTCCCAGTAGTCGTCCATGAGATTGATGCGGCGGAAATCGACCAACCTAGTCACTTCGGGCTTGACCTTGACCTGATTGGCCATATTGCCCTTGCCGCGGAGAAAATATTTGGGCAGCAAGTGTTCGTCCGCAGGCTCCAAACAGTCGGCGGTATAAATGGCCTGCTTGGCTTTGGAGAGGACATTGGTATCAATGTCAGAGGCGACCACTTCTATGATCCACGAATTTTTGGGCAGGGCTTCCAGCAATGTGATGGCAATAGTGTAGGGTTCTTCACCTGTAGAAGAGGCCCCGCACCAGATGCGAACGCGCTTGGGAGCACCCCGGAGAGCAGCGGCCTGAAGGTCGGGTACCATTTTATTTTTCATAAATTCAAAATGGTGACGTTCACGAAAGAAGGATGTTTTATTCGTTGTGACACAGTTAATAAATTCGATGAAGTCATTGCTGTCTTTGGGGCAGCTACAAAGAAAGTGATAGTAATCATTAAAGTCAGACAAGCCCAGGCGACGAATAGGACGTGCGAGGCGCGAGGAAAGCATGATCTCCTTACCATCACGCAGCCAGATGCCGGTATGATGATGCACCAACTCGCGGAACAATTTAAAGTCCCGCGAGTCCATGTTGGTGATTGAGTTGTTGTTTTCTACTTCAAGTACACTTTGCAACGACATATTTCTCCTTACAGCATCGGCTTATCAATCAATCTGATATGCCTTATGCAGCAAGCTGTTCAACGACAGCAGCCTCGTTATCGACCAGCAACTCCTCAAGATTGAGGGCGACTGCCAGATGTTCTCGTGACTGGAAGACACCGTTGATGAAGCGCGTGTCCACAGCCGAACCGAAATCGGGAGCGGGACGCATCGCATCCTGAGTGACCATGAGGACATCGGAGACAGCATCGACGAGGAGGCCGATAGTTTTGTCTGCGACATTGGCAATCACGATGACGGTGTATTTGTTGTATTCGACGGTGCGCAGTTTGAACTTCATGCGCAGGTCGATGACAGGGAGCACGGTGCCGCGAAGGTTCATGACCCCGCAGACATGGGGCGGAACATTCGGGATAGGTGTGACCGGAGCATAGCCGCGGATTTCGCGGATTTTGAACAGCTCCAGGCCGTACTCCTGGTCATCGAGCAGGAAGGTAAGAAACTGCTGCGCGTCCTGCGCCTTGTCTTGTGCGGCTGATTTAGTAGTCATAATTTTGGATCATCCTTTCGGGTTAGTTATACGGACCGCAGCACGTCTAGAACTCTTCAAAGCTGGCATCTTTAGCAACACCGCTGTCCGGTCCGAGAATAGGGCCAACAGAGCGTGGGCTGGCACCGTGAGTGCCGGTGGCTTTTGCAGCAGCAAAGCTTTTGACAGGCTTTTTAACAGCTTGCATAAATTCCAGTTTGGGGGTGGGTGTGCTACCCATCCCCGACTGGCTGAATTTGCGGTCTTTTGCGTTGGAAGGGGTGGCGAGTGTAAATACGCTCACCGCCTCAGCGAGTTTAATTGCCTGCTCTGACAGTACCTCAGATGTAGAGGAGAGTTCTTCGGTTTGGGCAGCATTGGACTGAGTGACCTGATCCATCTGCGACATGGCACTGTTGACCTGATCTATACCGGCGCTCTGCTCCTCACTGGTGAGAGCAATTTCGCCAACCAGTTTAGTGACTCGGTTTACCAGATCAGAACCACGCTGCACTTTGCGTAGTGAGTCCTGAATAAGGCCCTTGATCTCCTTGGCGGCACCGGCGCTGCGTTGAGCCAGGCTGCGTACTTCAGAGGCGACGACTGCAAAGCCACGGCCCTCTTCACCGGCACGAGCCGCTTCCACTGCTGCGTTGACGGCCAGCAGGTTGGTTTGGAAGGCGATTTCGTCGACGGTTGAAATAATGTCGGCAATTTTTGCAGAAGACTCAGTGATGTCCGCCATGGCGGAGATGGCACTGATGTTGTCTGCGCTGTTGTCGCTGCGGGTCTTATCGCCAGAGGCAAGATCACTGGCCTGTTTCGCGTTGGAGGTACTCTGTTTGACTGCGGCTGAAATCTGTTCGAGGCTGGCAGAGGTTTCTTCAAGACTAGCAGCCTGTTCCTGCGCGCCGGAAGAGATGGAACCCGCGGCGGCGGCCAGTTGGCGGGCAGTCGCTTTGGTCTGTTCGGCGTTGTCGGCAACAATGCGGAGGGTGTTGTTCAACATTCCCAAAGCATTGTTGAGGGACTGGGCCATGGCACCGATTTCATCCTTGGAATCAACATCCAGCGATGCGGTCAAGTCTCCCTCGGCAACTTGGTTAAGGGCCTCAACCGTTTGGGCCAGGGGAAGAGTAATGCTGCGAACAATGCCCAGCGTGATGGGAATGGCAATAATGAGGCTGAGGAGGAGACCAATGAGAACGCCACGACTGGCGACGCTGCCGGATTCGACTACTGCGTCCATATTGTCATGCTCGACTTTTGCAGTGTAATCCACCAGATCAGCCACAGCAGTGGCGTAAGCCTCTGCGGCGGGACGGATGGTATGCAGCATGATGTCTACAGCCTGCTTGTTTCCCTCGTCAGTACCGAGACGGCTTACGGGAAGAAAGTCAGCGACACCCTTCCAAAAGTCGTCGCGCGCGGTCTCAATCTTGGCCATCATTGCTTTTTCCTGATCATCTGAGGGCAAGCTCTTGTAGGTCTTGAAGTCGGCAATGTTTGCATCATGAAGCACTTTTATTTGTGCTTCAAGGTCGGCCATTTCCTGCTTGTCACTGCTGACGGCATGACGATCAAGTAGAGCTATGGTGTGATAGACGCGCTGCGTGACCTGACTTAATGCCATAGTTGCTGGCAGAGAGACGGTTGCAGTTGCAGTTGCATTTTTCTGAATAACACCGATTCTGTTGACCGCAAACAAACCGAGACATAGAGTCACGATGATGATTGCCGCGAATCCGGCTGCGATCCTAACACCAATTTTCCAGTTTTTCATACTAATATCTCCTCGTTTAATGAAAGCCCAGATGATGACACGCAGACTAAATAGGGCATATCTGAAGCGGGTTAGTGGGTGGCCCTTTGGTAGCGCAGCCAGCCGGGTTTAGAACTCCTCGAAAGCATCATCGCTACCGGATGATGTCGCCATTGCCATGGCTGGCACTAACTGGCGAGTGGTTTTAGATTTCGCAGATTTTGCTGCTACTGCTGGTTTCTTGGGTACAGACTTGGCGGCTATTGGAGCTATTGGCCGTTGAATATTTGCCGGGACAGTAACCGGAGCGGATGCGACCGGCTTCGGCTTATATATGTCCGTGGACTGATAGCTGTTGGACTTCCCACGGAGCTTGAACATACTAACCACTTCCTGCAAGCGTGCAGCCTGTTCCGCAAGAGACTGGGCGGTGGCGGACAGCTCCTCCGTCTGGGCCGAGTTTGCCTGCGTGACCTGGTCC
>Ga0116226_10001032_pt1 | contig 24366 bp, 18 predicted proteins | sample S1TSphfallax_FD_89692 | JGI IMG/M metagenome (GOLD analysis project Ga0116226, IMG submission 89692) | Host-associated microbial communities from peat moss isolated from Minnesota, USA - S1T2_Fa - Sphagnum fallax MG | ecosystem: Host-associated > Plants > Peat moss > Unclassified | place: USA... | reverse complement strand
CATGCGCAAACGCTGGTTGGCGATTGGCCTGCAGTCTTGCGCAATGCATGGGAAGCGAAGGATTTCGATGCTGTTGCTGCTGCATGGACTAATGAAGACGCATGGCGCACACTGTCGCGTCAGGATTGGCTGGAGCAGCTCGATCAAGTTGCGTTGGCGCAGCCCTTCGCACGGAATGTGCTGATCAATCAACTGCGCACAGTACCGCTGACGGGCGGCTATTTCCGAGCGATCCGTCATTTATATAAAGCTGCTGAATTCCGCGACGACAGCGAGATTTTCGGGGTCTTGCATCATCGTTTCGAGACAACAAAACCAACAGTTCCAGGTTATGGCGGCTATACCCGCGTCGGCAAGAAATGGGTTTCTTACCGCGACGAAGTAAAACAAGCCAACAGCACCGTTGCCTATAACGCCGTGACGCGGGAGTATTTGCGCAGGCGTACATGGCGCACGTTGCGCCGCTTGGGTGACGACAACGACAGCAATTTTGTGAGCATGGCGGTTGGTGTCTTAGGCGCGATGCATGACGATCATGTCGGTAAATCTTATCAGCGCACCGTTGGGGTGTGGGATAGCAAGCTGCGTAAGAGTCAGCGCTGCACCTACTTCTACAACCGTTATAGCCATTGGATGCTGTTCAATCAATTGCTGCATGCGAATGATCCGAGCTGGAAGTCGAACCGTAGCGGACGCAGTTGGTACTGCAGTGACAAGGAAGCCGCGGATGCTGCAGAGGCAGAAGAAGCGACGATACGCGGCGAAGCCTTCCCCCAATTGTGGGATCGCCATCCTGATGCCTTGCTATTCCTGCTGCAACAAGCAGCCTGTGCTGGCGTGCGTCGTTTTGCAGAGCGCGCCTTGCAGGACAATGCCACCTACTGTGCAGCGATCAGCGACGATGCTTTGCATGGACTGTTGACCAGCCCGCATCCAGAAACATTGCGCTTTGCATTTCGCGTATGCCGCAAACGTTATCCTGAAGGCGAAATGCCCAGCCACTGGCTGCTGCTATTCTTGCAGGCGGCGTTGCCGGAGGCGCGGCAATATGCGTTGGATTGCATCAGCCGTAACCCGGCCTATTACAGTAATGATGCCTTGCTGGTCACCGCGATGCTGGTTTCCGCCGACGACACTGTGCGCAAGCAAGGGCGCATCATGTGCCAATTGGCCGCAACGCAGGTACAGAATGCCGAGGCTATCGCTGAGCAGGTTCTGCAGTGGCTGCAGGACATGAGCGAAGTCGGCAAGCCCGATGCCGAGCTTGCCGTAATCACGCAAAACATCCTGTGGGCGATAGAAAGTCCTTTGCAAAGCGTTGCTGCGCAAGTTAACTATGCGCGCCTGCTGGCGCTGTTGGATGCATCTCTATTGCCGCTACGCGAATTGGCGGTGGACTGGCTGTTGCGTCACGCACAGCCGGTCTCGATGGTGCCAGCCGCTACGCTACGCGCGTTGCTCGAAGCGACTGATCCGAATGTGCGTAGCCTTGGTGTCAAGCTGTTTGGCGCGTTGCCTGATTCCGTGCTGCTCGAACAAATCGATTTGTTCATCGCCTTTTGCACCAGCACCAACCCTAGCGTACGTCGTGCAATTGATCCTGCCTTGCACCGTATCGCGCAGGTGTCACCGGAATTCGCAAGCAAGCTATTGCCGCGCCTGCTCGATTGCCTGTTCCGTAGCGAACCTGCGGAAGGTGTGCACGACGACATTCAACAATGGTTAGCTGGCCCTTTGAGCGCGGCGGCTGCCAATGTGATCGATCGCGATACTGTTTTGCGCCTGTTGCTGGCACGTAGCAAAGGTGCGCAAGCCTTGGGTGCCAATCAACTGCGCCGATTTGCCGCGACCGATTTCAATGTGCGCGAATGGGCCAATCTTGCGCGCAATGAAGATGTCGCGGTACGTGCCTGGGTGATGCAGAATTTCCAGCAGCATCCTGATCTGGCACGTGCGCATCCAGAAGATGCCGTCTGCCTGCTCAATAGCGATTGGGACGATGTGCGCAGTTTCGCCTGCGAATATTTCCGTACGACCTTTCAACAAGGCGATTGGACGCCGATCCTGTTGGTGAATCTCTGCGATCACAGCGATGTCGCCGTGCAGCGCTTCGGTCGCGAAATGTTGTCCACGCATTTTGAGCTGGAACACGTGACCGATTACATGTTGAAGCTCAGTCAGCACCCTTCACAAAACATGCAATTATTCGTCAGCAATTGGCTGGAGCGCAGCGCAGCAGGAAATGTAGATATGTTGACGCGTCTGGAATGCTATTTCTTAAGTGTTCTGTCGCACGTCAATCGCGGTCGCGTGGTCAAGGATCGCGTGCTCGCTTTCCTGCAACAGCAGGTCGAACATTCGGAAGAGATAGCGACGCTGGTGGCGCGCATTTTTGCGCGTCAAGTCGTGACGGTCGCGATCACCGACAAGGCGCAATATATCGATGGCTTGCGTGCCATTGGCGAACGTTATCCGGCATTGCAGAATCCGCTCACCATCGTCGCGCCGCGTACATCGGCACAGGCGGCGGCCAAGCAAGTGGGGGCGCAGGCATGAGATTCCAATATCGCTATTACGGTCACAGCGGCGTCAGTAACGACGCGTCGTCAACCGACATGCGCTTTGCGCCCGATACCTTGCGCAAACCGACCCACTTCGTCGCTGAAGTCGGCAAGCATATTCCATTTCGCGAAGCAATCTCGGCCTTGCACGATGTCGTCATCGCTGACGAGCGCTTCCAGCCGCCAGACAAGACAGCTTATTTCGCCTGGTTGCAGAAAAACGAAACGGCGCTGCTGGCCGAATTCATGGCCAAGGCGGATGACTTGCGTTTGCGCATGGAGCCGATCAAGAAAGAGCTGCAGGAAGTACGCGCTGAGCAGGCGCGCATCATGCAACCTTTTTATGCTGCGCAAAGGAAGTATTTCGATTACCTCTATAAAGCCAATCGCGATGCGTGGATCGTGCTCGATCCGATCATTACCGTGCATCCCGACAAGGTGTTCTTTGAATGCTTCAGTCGTGACGAATCGAGTTACGCTTCCCTGAGTTGCAGCCACAACGTCTTCAATCGCGTCGGCGAGTTCGCGTGCGGCACCACGAATATCGATTATTCGGAAGGCTTGTACACCGAATTCCAGAAGATACGCGATTACAAGACGACGCGACTGGCCATTGAGCCTGGCGGCTTCCAGGTACAGACGGCAGACGACCCGGCTTTCGTCGAGCAAAAGATTGATGTGCCCGAAACCTGGGTACGCGGCTTGCTGCAAGTAAGCAGTGCGATGAATCTACCCGCACACAAGCTGCAATTGCATCCGATGGATGTGCATAATTTCTGCCTGCTGTTGCGTCGGAAAAAAGAACGTGTCGGCCCACGTTCGATGCGCTTTATCCTGAAACCGGGCGAACCGGTGCGGGTGCTGTTCGAGCCATGGAATATTGAATTGATTTGCCGCCGTTCGATTTATGAAGGCAAGGAAGCGGGCGAAGTGCGCATGTGGGGTCGTCGTCGCTTGCTGGTGCTGGAGCGTTTGATTGCAGTTGCAAACAGCTTTACTGTACATTTGTTGGGTACGGGTTTGCCAAGTTTTTGGGTGGCGAACCTGCCGGATATGCAGGTGACGTTGGGCCTATCAGGCTGGACTGCAAATGATTGGTCGCGCCTAGGGCAATTCGATTTGCTCAGCCCGCGTGGCAGTGTCGATGATGATAGCAAAGCGCGCGTATTCGCGGCACTGTCTGCGCGCTGGTTTGCCAGTGCAGAGCAGCTCGCGCAGGATACGGGATTGGCGCGTACCGTGGTTGAAAGCGCATTGACCTTGTACACGCAAGCTGGCCGTGTGATCTACGATCTGACGCAGCAGGTGTACCGTTTGCGCGAATTGTCGCGCGAACCTTTGCCGCTCGATACCTTGCGTTTTTCCAGCCCGCTGGAACAGCAGGCCGAGAATATCCTGATTGCAAAGACTCTGCGCAAGACCGGCAAGGATGCGCAAGCCGATGGCGGTGTGTTGTTGCGCGGCTTGTCGAAGCAGGGCCGACGCGACGTGGATGTGAGCCTGCGCCTGGACGCGGATTTGCGGATCGTCGATGGCAATTGCTCTTGCGATCATTTCATCCGCAATCGCATGCACAAGGGGCCGTGTGAGCACATGCTGGCGTTGCGCATGGCTGATGCTGCAGATACGGTGCTGGGAAGTGCATTGAACTCAGCACAGCATATCTGATGTACTGAAGCTGCTAAAAATACGACTTCAACTATTTCATTTAACAGGGGGAAAGCGAACCGATTTGCTATATACTTGCTAACGCAAGCACGGCGGAATGGCTCTTGCAACCCGGACGGTGGATCGCCGTCCTAGTATTCAGCCCTTCCCACGCGTCACTGGTGCCCTCTTCACTGTGCCGGAGGCCGCCCGGCTAGCGCGAGACGGTGTGGCTTCCTTGAAGCCCATCAGCGCTAGCCGGGCGCCTCCGGCGTCGAGTGGAGTGCCCCAGTCCTCAAGGCTCTACGATGAGGTTCCGCCGTGCTTGCTTAGTCTTCGTATCTTGCCCATCCTCATCTTGGTCGATTTGTATGCCGATTGTGGATGCGGTTCGCCGCCCCAGAAGACCCAATGACCTCACCTTCTCCAATTCTCCCTCCCGAAGCAGTCGCTGGCCTGACGCGCGAGCAATTGTACGAACGCATTCGTAGCAGTTCCAAGCAGGAAGTGGTGCTGGCCGAAATGCAGCGCCTGGGTTTCTGGCCCACTGATGCGCAGCGTCCGACGGCGGAAGCTGGACTGGTGCGTCGTGAAGGGGAGTTGAGCCGGGCCTTGCAGGAACTGGGTAGCCAATTGCATGCGGTGCGCGATCCAGTCGCGGCGCTGAAGGCCATGCGCAAGGAGCGCATGGCGCGTGCACGGGAACGGCGCGAAGAAACAAAAAGGAAGCGCGCGCAGCAGCGTTTGGAAAAAGCGGCGGCATGGCGTGAGCGACGTCAGTCCGAATTGCTGTACCTCGGTGCTGATGTGTCGGCAGGCTTGAACCACGTAGAAAGCGATGCCAAGAAACTGCAAGCTGCGCGATTGCCCGTGTTGCATACGACGCAGCAATTGGCTGCCGCAATGGGTGTGCAACTGGCCGAGCTACGCTTCCTGGCATTTGATCGACGCGTGTCGCGCATCAGCCACTATCGTCGCTTTGCCATGGCAAAGAAAACCGGTGGCGAGCGCATCATTTCCGCGCCCATGCCTCGCTTGAAACGCGCTCAATACTGGGTGCTGGATAATTTGTTGGCGCGTGTGCCTCTCCATGCTGCTGCGCATGGCTTCATCGCTGGTCGCTCCATCGTCAGCAATGCGCTGCCGCATGTGGGGCAGAATGTCGTCGTTAATCTCGACTTGAAAGATTTCTTCCCATCGATCGCGATGCCACGCGTCAAAGGTGTATTCCGGCAATTGGGTTATTCCGAGCAGGTCGCCAGTACGCTCGCCTTGCTCTGCACCGAGCGCAAGACCGATGAGGTGATAGTCGATGGCGAGACATTTTTCGTTGGCGGCAACGTTCGGGCGTTGCCGCAAGGTGCGCCAACCAGTCCCGCCATCACTAACATCCTGTGTCGTCGTTTGGATGCGCGCTTGCAAGGAGCCGCACAAAAACTGGGTTTTCGCTATACACGCTATGCCGACGATTTGACTTTCTCTGCCGACGCCAATACGGCGAATCTGGTCGGAAAAATGCTATGGCGTGCCAAGCAGATTGTCATCGCCGAAGGTTTTACACCACACCCGGAAAAAGAACAGGTGATGCGCAAACGCGGTCAGCAGCATGTGACTGGCATTGTCGTCAATAGCAAGCCATCGCTGGACCGCGATACCATCAAGCGGTTCCGTGCTACCTTGTTCCAGGTCGAAAAGGATGGGCCGCAAGGTAAGCAATGGAACGGCAACAGCAATATCATTTCGGCGCTGGAAGGCTATGCACATTTCATCGTCATGGTGGACAAGGAACGTGGCCAGCCTTATTTGCAGCGTGTGCAGGCATTGAAAGCGAAATGGACGCAGACAGGCGCTCCTGTTTCGGCCGCGGATAATGTGCGTCATTCCGATTTCAGAAAACTCGCTGCCGACGGCAAAGCCCCTTGGGATGGTTGGTGGCAACCAGCGCAACCGGATGCACCAGTCCTGGAAAAAACAGCTTTGCAAATCGCTGAAGAAAAGCAGAAACAGAAGGCCGAACACAAGGCTGAAAAGCAACAGGAGCAAAAGGCGGCAAGCAATACGCGGACTACGTCTTCGGCTCCTGCTGGGCAGCCGGTGCAATCCAGTCAAGCATCAGCACAGGCAAATCCAATTCCGCAAAATGATATCAATCGGGTTCACGCCGCGCCCTTGCGGATGATCCCATTCAAGGGACTGATCATACAAGCAGCATTGACGATAATGCTTGCTATTGATTACAAGAGTGCGCTGGTGTTTGCTGTGGGAATGTGTTTGTCTGGTTGGGGATTGATGCGCCGCAAGGCAAATTGGCCGGTTTTCATTTTTGCGATGGTGTTGATCCTGGTGCTCACCCGTTAGTAACGCTGTGCTAGCTGAATCCTGTATGATGCGGGAAATATCTTTCCATACGCATCCACATGATAGGTCGCCTCTCAGGAACCCTGCTCGAAAAGAATCCCCCGCATCTGCTGGTTGATTGCCATGGCGTCGGCTATGAAGTCAGCGTGCCGATGAGCACTTTTTACAACCTGCCCAATATCGGCGACAAGGTCACGCTGTTGACGCATCTGGCAATTCGCGAAGATGCGCATCTGCTGTTCGGCTTTGGCTCCGCTGAAGAGCGTAATGCGTTCAAGGAATTGATCAAGATTTCCGGCATCGGTGCGCGCACGGCGTTGTCAATTCTGTCCGGCATGTCGGTTGCCGATCTGGCACAGGCGATCACCTTGCAGGAAGCCGCACGACTGACGCGCGTACCAGGCATTGGCAAGAAGACTGCCGAGCGCTTGCTGCTGGAATTGAAGGGCAAGATGGGAGCCGATCTCGGCGGTGCGCCTGGTGTCGCCCACAACGATGCAACCGCTGATATCCTCAATGCATTGCTGGCATTGGGTTATTCGGACAAGGAAGCGATGCTGGCGTTGAAGCAGGTGCCTGCTGGCACCAGCGTTTCCGATGGCATCAAGCAGGCATTGAAAGCCTTGTCCAAGGCATAAGGTAAAGTAAGGACGCGCGTAGTCGAGGCAAGTCATCATGAGCATACAGACCGATAATTTTTCCGAACAACGTATCATTGCGCCGACCACTGCGTCGCCGAACGAGGAGGCGATAGAGCGCGCGCTTCGTCCCAAGCAGCTCGACGAATATGTTGGTCAGGAAAAAGTCCGCGGTCAGCTGGAAATCTTCATTACTGCCGCGAAGCAGCGCAAGGAAGCACTGGATCACACTTTGCTGTTCGGTCCGCCGGGTTTGGGTAAGACCACCTTGGCGCACATCATCGCCCGCGAGATGGGCGTGAATCTGCGCCAGACATCCGGCCCGGTGTTGGAACGTGCTGGCGACCTGGCGGCATTGCTGACGAACCTGGAGCCGAACGATGTCTTGTTCATCGACGAAATCCATCGCCTGTCGCCAGTGGTGGAGGAAATCTTGTACCCGGCGCTGGAAGACTACCAGATCGATATCATGATCGGCGAAGGCCCGGCTGCGCGATCTGTACGTCTCGATTTGCATCCGTTCACGCTGGTCGGTGCGACGACGCGGGCGGGTATGTTGACCAATCCATTGCGCGACCGCTTCGGCATCGTCGGTCGTCTGGAGTTTTATAACGCGCAGGAATTGAGTCGCATTGTCACGCGTAGTGCTGCGTTACTGAACGCGCCGATTGACGACGAAGGTTCACTGGAAATCGCCAAGCGTAGTCGCGGTACGCCACGTATCGCCAACCGCCTCTTGCGTCGCGTGCGCGATTATGCGGAAGTGAAGGGCAGTGGCCAGATCACGAAGAAAATGGCGGATGCGGCGCTGGCGATGCTCGATGTTGATCCAGTCGGTTTCGATTTGATGGATCGCAAGTTGCTGGAAGCGGTGTTGCTGAAATTCGGTGGCGGCCCGGTTGGGCTCGATAACCTTGCGGCCGCGATTGGCGAAGAACGCGATACTATTGAAGATGTGCTGGAGCCTTATCTGATCCAGCAAGGCTTTTTGCAGCGTACGCCGCGTGGTCGCATCGCCACGCCTGCTGCCTATGCACACTTCGGTGTGGCACCACCGCGAAACGGCCCGAATGGCGATTTGTGGGAGCAGTCGTTCTAACATCCTGAATTGCTCTTATGGAGTGCGCGAGCCGTGGAAAAAATCGCCTTCAAGCAGCAAGTCCGCAATAATGTACTGGCACTGCTGAGCCTGCTGGTCGCATTGACCGCGCTGACTTATAACACCTGGCGTAACGAGGCGAGCGAAAGTCATAGAAACCTCCGCGCGGCTGAATTTGAAATGCTCAAGGAGCTGAGCCAGTTGCAGGAAATCATCGATTACGCGTATCTGCATCAAGACGCGCAGCGTGGTGATATTGCCAAGGGATTGGCGCACGTCCTATTCATACGCGATCTGGCTAGTCTGACACCTGAGCCTGTCAACAATTCTGCCGAGATGCTGCTGCTCGCCTGGAACGGCAATAGCGAAAAGCTGGCGTCGAACAAAGACGCGGGTGCAGCCTTATCGGAGCAGGTATTGAATACGCGTCGGACAGTGCTGGAATCGCTGCGTAGTCTGAAATGAATTTTCCGATACCAGATTGGCGTAATGATAATGAAATTATCAAATGGCTATTGAAAAATACTGAATTTGCCAAGCTGATAAGACTAATTTGCTGATATTTCCCGCATTTTGACAACCAATCTTGTCTCGACATTACAAAACCGCGTTTTTATCTGAATTTTCCGCTAATACCCACTATCATTTTGTGGCAAATTCGGCATAATCACTGCTCGGCCTGTTGTTTTAACCACGCTTTCTGAACGAGAGGCCATTTCCCTCAATGACCGCAGGTCATAAGCCCGCGAGTCCCTTATAGTACCGCGCGAGTTACTTATGCTGATGTCCACCCAAGCCAATCGTTACGCGCATCAATTGTTGGATGCCCGGGCGACTGCAAAAATCATCCCACCATTGTCGTCGGCAGAGCCGCTATCAATCGCCGATGGCTACGACGTTGCCAAGTGCATACTGGAAACCAGAATCGCGCAAGGTGAAGTCATGCTTGGCCGCAAGATCGGTTTCACCAATCGCAAGATCTGGTCGCATTACGGCATGTCGCAACCGATCCATATGCCGATCTGGACGCCGATCTTCGATACCACCGTGCGCTATATCGAGGATAGCCACGGTTTGCAAAGCCTGGAAGGCGCGATGCAACCGCGTCTCGGTCCTGAACTGGTATTCCGCCTGGCCAAGACGCCGGAAGCAGGTATGACGGTCGAAGACATCGCTGAATGCATCGAATGGATGGCGCACGCGTTTGAAATCGTCACCTGCCCATTCCCTGACTGGAAGTTTGAAGAAGCCGATGCGATTGCGGCTTTCGGCATGCATGGCGCATTACTGATCGGCGAGCCGAGGTCTCTGTCGGCAACCTCGCGCCACAATCTGGCTGAAGTGCTGGCAAATGCCAGCGTGTCTTTCTCTTGTGGCGATGAATTGCGTTCCGCCGGTTTCGGCAGCGATGTCTGGGGCAGCCCGGTACATGCGCTATGGCAATTACATCAGATGTTGAATGAACAGCCGCAGTTTGCTCCTTTGGCTGCTGGCGAAATCATCACCACTGGCACCTGGGCTGACGTGTTGCCGATTGCAGCAGGCGAGACTTGGCACAGTGCTTTCTCCGGCCTGAGCCTGCCAGGATTGTCGATCTCTTTTGTTTGATGTAACTGGTGTTTGATTTAACTGGTGTTTGATGCGAACGAGATAGCGCTTGCTATCTCGTTGCTATTTGGCACAGTCGCTTATTCTTCACGCAGCCAGGTTTGGCTGCGGCCCAGCATCGGGATACCGATGTAACCACGTACATCCAATTTCTTGCCGCCTTCAATCACGGTCAGCTTGCTGCTATAGATTTTGCCGTTATTCGGGTCGAGAATCTTGCCGCCATTGTATTCGTCGGCTTCGCTGTTATCTTTCTTCATGCCGGTCAATATCGTCATGCCGAGCACAGGCTGATCTTTCAATGCGCCTTCACACTTGATGCATTTCGGGTTTTGGTCTTCACCAGGGCTTTTGAATAATTTCTCAATCTTGCCGACCAATTCGCCGTTACTTTCAGTAATGCGAATCAGCGCCTTGGGTTTGCCGCTTTCATCATCAATATTTTTCCACAAGCCAACAGGACTGGCTTGTTGTGCCCAGGCAGACGACATGGCCGTCAAGGCGACAGTTGCAACCAACGTGTAGATCGAAAAACGCTTCATGCCATTTCCCTTTAGATATAACTAGACGATTGTAAATCATCGCATGAAAAAACTGATGCCTGCTTAAGATTACCCATGTATAGACTGTTTCCTCTAGTCATATGAGACTGTGAAATCAGCGCTGTTCGTCGTGTTGTGGGGTGACATCGGCGCTAGAAAGTCCTTGCAAGGATGTAAGTTACGGTGTCAGAATAAGCCTCAAATTGAGGTAAGAGAGATGTGGAATGGTTGTATGAGGAAGCGCGTTTTCGGCGCATCCGCAGCAACATTGTTCGTTGCTGTCTTAAGCCTTTTCCGATGGAGAAGTGTGCAGGCAGGGATGTCTTCTTATTTCTAAGCGGGTCGTTCGTCAAGCTTCAGCTGCCAACTGGCGGTGCCGTCACTTGGTGTGGATGAGCGTCTCCATGTCGCCGTTTTGCGGAGGCGGCAATACAGTCTATCCGATACAAAGAGTGAATTCGTTCATCAATTGTGAGGCGACAACATGGAAACGACGACCAAGGAATATTCTCCTTCCGAATTACAGGCAATCAATAATGCATTGAATCGCGTTCAAGGCATCATCGAATTTGAACTCGATGGCACCATTGTTTATGCCAACGATAATTTCCTGCAGGTGCTTGGCTATAAATTGAGCGAGGTGAAGGGAAAACATCACTCGATGTTTTGCGACCCGACCTTCGTGAAATCCAACGAATACAAGCAATTCTGGGCCAGGCTGGCGCGTGGCGAATTTGAGCAAGGCGAGTATCGCCGCATCGGAAAGAACGGACAGGATATCTGGATCAACGCATCCTACAATCCGGTGATGGACGAAAAAGGTAAGCCTACCAAGGTCATCAAATTTGCGACTGATATCACTTCGACCAAGCAGATGAATGCCGAATACGAAGGCAAGATACGCGCAATTTCAAAGTCGCAAGCTGTCATCGAATTTAATCTCGATGGCACCATCATTGATGCCAATGAAAACTTCCTCAAGGCAATGGGATATAGCCTGTCGGAAATCAAGGGCAAACATCACCGCATGTTCTGCGAAGAATCTGTCGCCAACAGTTCCGAATATCGACACTTCTGGGACAATCTTGCTGCGGGACACTATGAGCACGGCGAGTATAAGAGATTGGCAAAAGGCGGTCGCGAGGTATGGCTCAATGCGACATACAACCCTATATTTGATTATGCTGGGCGGCCAGTTAAGGTCGTCAAATTTGCCGACGACGTAACGGAAGATAAGCTCAAGAATGCCGAGTTTCAGAGCAAGGTGAGTGCAATTGGAAAAGCGCAGGCCGTGATTGAGTTTGACGTCAATGGCATCGTGCTCGATGCCAACGAGAACTTCCTCAGTTTGATGGGTTATCAGTTGAATGACGTCAAGGGAAAGCATCATCGAATTTTCTGCGACACAGACTATGTCAACAGTGTCGAGTATAGCAACTTCTGGCAAAAGCTAAATCGTGGTGAATACGATACGGGGCGTTATCTGCGTGTGGGCAAGAATGGCAGGAAAGTCTGGATTCAAGCGACCTATAACCCGATTCTTGACTTGAACGGCAAGCCCTACAAGATCGTCAAATTTGCTACTGACATTACCGAGCCGGTCAATCTTGAAATTTCGACCAAGCATAAGGCAGAGAGTGATAGCCGCAAGGTCAATGAGCTGTTGTCTTTGGTAGAGCGCGCATCGCATGGCGACCTGACCTGCGACGTTGAAATCAGCGGCAATGAGCCTTTGGATATGCTGGCGGAAGGTATCGGCAAGATGATGGGCGATTTGCGTGCCGTCATTCGCGATGTGGTCAGCGCTGCCAGTAACTTCTCTGAATCGTCGCAGATGATTGCGCAGCGCTCGACAGACGTTGCTGCTGGCGCACAAGTGCTGGGCTCTACGGTGGAGCAGATGAACGCGTCCATCAATGGGCTGACCTCCTCGATCAACTCGATTGCGGACAATACCCGTAATGCCGACTTCATGGCGAAATCGACACAGAGTGAAGCCGAGCTTGGTGCCAAGGCGGTGGCCAAGTCGATTGAAGCGATGGAATTGATCAACCGTTCGTCAGAAGACATTGGCGAAATCGTCAAGGTCATTAGCGAAATTGCGAGCCAGACCAATATGCTGGCTTTCAACGCGGCTATCGAAGCCGCACGCGCTGGTGAACATGGCTTGGGCTTCTCGGTCGTGGCTGATGAGGTGCGTAAGTTGGCTGAGCGTTCGTCGAATGCAACCAAGGAAATCTCGAAGCTGATCAACGAATCGGTCAAGCGCGTGTCGGTCGGCAGTGAAATTTCCAAGCAGGCGAGCGAGGCGTTCGACCGCATCGTCAACGGTGTAGCCAAGACCACACAGGCGATTTCCGATATTTCGCGCGCAGCCAATGAGCAGTTGATTACAGCCAAGGAAGTGGAAACGGCGATTCAATATATCTCTGACGAAGCCGAGAAATCCGCCTCGTCTTGCGACAGCATCGCGCGTTCGACTGATGGACTGTATCAGAGCGCAGGCACGCTGAACAAGACGATTTCGGGTTTCGTTGTCTAGCAAACTTCGCGCATTTTCCTCACCAGCCTGCGAGCAAGAGGTGCGAACATGGCAGTTACTGAAAAACAGGTATCGACTTATATGCCGGTCAAGCTGAACGTCGAACGCGATGAAGCAAAGGCGCTGTATATGTCGCGGGTAGCAACACGTCGGGCTGCTGAGCAGGCGATCCGCAACAAGCAGTCGCTACGAAAACAGTCCGAGTCTGCTGCAGAAGTCCCGATTGCAGAACCTGCGCCCGAGCCTAAAGCCGAACCGCAAGTTGCACCGCGGGTGGAACAAAAGCCTGAAGCCAGGGTTGAGCCGCAGGTCGAACCGGATGTGTGGCAAAAGCCCGTGGAGCGTGTTGCGCCGGTTGCCCCGCCAACTGCTGCACCGAAAGCAGCCACTGCTCCTGCTGCAACTCCAGCAACTGCTGTGCAAATGTATGGCTCCTTCCTGCTGGATCAGGAAGAATTCGCCTTGCCTGCATTGAGCATACGTGAAGTCGTCAATTTCCCCGAACGTATCGTGCCGATACCCTTGTCGCCACCTTATCTCGAAGGGGTCTTCACGTTGCGTGGCATGGTGATCCCCGTGGTCAATCTGCGTCGCCTGTTCGATCCCGACGCGGCGAAAGCGGATGCGACGCAAAAGATTGCGATTGTCGATCACGAGCAAATCCAGGTTGGTCTGCTATTCGATTCAACTGGAGAGATATTGCGGGTGCGGCCCGAACAGCACAGCATTCTCAAATATGAGGGGAAAAATGCGCAAGGTGTGATCAGCGGAACGATCCAGACGCGTCCCTTGCAGGAGGCTGGTCACAAAGGCGATACCGGTGACGATGGTGGGCGGCTATTGCAGATTCTTGATCCGTTTGCGTTACTGCACATTGAAAACATCCCGCAGGTGCTGGAGCGTCGTAATGCCGGGCGCAAAGCTGAAGCCAACCGCTTTCAATTGCAGACGGAACGGCGGCAATGTGTCAGCTTCCACGTTGGTGGTAGTGTGTTCGCGTTTGAAATGGCAGCGATACGCGAAATCATCAATGTACCGGAATTGCAAAGCTCAGTCTTGAATAGCAAGCTATGCGCAGGCAGCTTCCAGTTTCGTGGCGGCGTCGTCCCCGTAGTGAATTTTGCTGCATTGTTAAGGGCTGAGGAAGCAGAGCAGGCCAGATCGGCTGATAGCCGTCTCGTCGTGGCGCGCATCGGCACGGTGTCGGTCGGTTTCCTAGTGGATTCGGTGGACGATATCATCAAGTTCTTCCCCGACGAGGTATTGCCGATCCCACTATTGAGCAAATCGCGGGCAGGTATGTATCGCGGCTGCATCTTGCGTTCGGGCGGTGGCGAAGTGATCCTGCTGGATCATGAAAGTATTTTCTCCAGCACCGAAATTGTCGATATGAATCGTGGGCATGCGCATCTGTTCCAGGAACAGACGAATGTCAAGGAAGAGGCAAAGAAGAAGGTCAAACGTCAGGTCTATCTGACCTTCCGCCTGAATAACGTCTTTGCGGTTGAAATCCGCCAGATTCGCGAAATCATCGAGTATTCGGATAACATCAATAAACCACCTGGTATGCCGCCATTCATGTTGGGCATCCTGAATCTGCGGCAGCAGATGATTACCGTGGTCGATATGCGTACGCTGTACAACATGTCGCCACTGACATCATTACGTGAGTCGAAGATATTGATTCTCGAGCGCGGTGACGAACGGTTCGGCTTGGTTGTGGATAGTGTGGAGAGTATTGTCACCGTATCCGATAGCGACCGTTACCCACTACCGAAGATGATGACCTATAGCATGCCGCCGGGCCTGCGTAGCGAGATGGAAGAGGTGATCGATTTGCCAGGCGAAGCTGACGCCCGGCAAACCTTCTCGGTGTTTCAGTGCGACACCTTTCTCGCGCGACTGGCGCGCGAGATGGCCTGATATTGCAATTACTTCAGCTTCGCTAGTTGCTCGCGCAGTTTCGCCAGCGTTGCGCCGAAGGCGGCGAGGCGTTCCTTCTCCTGCGCAACGACTTGTGCTGGTGCGCGGGCGACGAAGCTCTCGTTACCGAGCTTCGCTTCTGCCTTGGCGATTTCACCTTCCAGGCGCGCAATTTCCTTGCCGATACGCTCGCGCTCTGCAGCAACGTCGATTTCCACCTTTAGCATCAACTTGACTTCGCCAACCACGGAAACCGGCGCAGGTGATTCTGGCAAGGCTTCAACAACCTGTACCTCGGACAGTTTCGCCAATGCTTGCAGGTAAGGGGCAAAACCAGCCAAGCCTTCGCGCTGGTCCGCTTGTAGAATCAGCGGCACTTTCACTGCTGGCGACAATTGCATTTCGCCGCGCAGATTGCGGCAGGCATCGGTCATGGATTTCAATTGACCCATCCATGCTTCTGCCTTCTCGTCGATCTTTTCCGGTTGTGGCAATGGATATGCCTGCACCATGATGGAATCGCCGTTTGCGTTCACTGTACGGCCCGCCAACGGTGCAACCGTTTGCCACAGTGCTTCCGTGATGAACGGGATCACTGGATGCGCCAGACGCAGGACGGTTTCCAGCACGCGCAGCAGTGTGCGGCGTGTCGCACGTTGTTGGCCTTCATCGCCGTTCTGGATTTGTACCTTCGCCACTTCCAGATACCAGTCGCAATACTCATCCCAGACGAACTTGTAGATCGCGGACGCGATATTGTCGAAGCGGTAGTCGGCAAAACCCTTTTCCACTTCGGCTTCGGTACGTTGCAGGGTCGAGACGATCCAGCGATCTGCTTGAGAGAAATCGAGATAACCGCCAGGGCCGCATTCGCCTGCGGGATGATCAGCCATCCCGCAATCCTTGCCTTCGGTATTCATCAGCACGAAGCGTGTCGCATTCCACAGCTTGTTACAGAAGTTGCGATAGCCTTCGCAGCGGTTCAGGTCGAAGTTGATGTTGCGGCCCAGGCTCGCATAGCTCGCCATCGTGAAGCGCAGCGCATCGGTGCCAAAAGATGCGATACCTTCCGGGTATTCCTTGCGTGTCGCTTTTTCGATCTTGCCTGCATCCTTCGGATTCATCAGGCCAGTGGTGCGCTTACCAACCAGATCGTCGATGGCGATCCCGTCGATCAAGTCGATCGGGTCCAGCGTGTTACCCTTGGACTTCGACATCTTCTGACCGGTGCTGTCACGCACCAGGCCGTGCACGTACACGGTCTCGAACGGGATCTTGCCGGTGAAATGCGCGGTCATCATCACCATGCGCGCAACCCAGAAGAAGATGATGTCGAAACCGGTGACCAACACCGACGATGGCAGGAAGGTCTTCAGGTCAGGCGTCTGCTCCGGCCAGCCGAGTGTCGAGAACGGCACCAGTGCAGACGAGAACCATGTGTCGAGCACATCGGCATCGCGTGTGACCGCCTTGCCGCCAGCTTGTTTCTTCGCGTCTTCCTCATTACGCGCGACGTAGACCTTGCCTTCGTCGTCATACCATGCAGGAATCTGATGGCCCCACCACAATTGGCGCGACACGCACCAGTCTTGAATGTTGTTCAACCACTGGTTGTAGGTATTGGTCCAGTTCTCCGGCACAAACTTGACCTCACCGCTGGTGACTTTTTCGAGCGCGACTTCGGCAATCGACTTGCCGGGGAAATGCGTGCCTTCCGGTGCAGGCTTGCTCATCGCGACAAACCATTGATCCGTCAGCATCGGCTCCAGCACAACGCCGGTGCGGTCGCCGCGCGGTACCATCAGCTTGTGCGGCTTGACTTCGGCCAGCAAGCCTTGCGCTTCCAGATCGGCGACGATCTTCTTGCGGGCATCGAAGCGATCCATGCCTTGATATTGTGCAGGCGCATCCGCGCTGATCTTTGCTTCCAGCGTGAAGATGCAAATCTGTGGCAACTGGTGACGTTGACCAACTGCGTAGTCGTTGAAGTCGTGCGCAGGCGTGATCTTCACGCAGCCGGTGCCGAATTCCTTATCGACATAGCTGTCGGCGATTACAGGGATTTCGCGATCCGTCAGCGGCAGCTTCAGCATCTTGCCAACCAGATGCTGATAGCGCTCGTCGGTTGGATCGACTGCAACGGCAACGTCACCCAGCAAGGTCTCTGGGCGTGTAGTCGCAACAGTCAGGCTGCCGCTGCCGTCAGCCAGCGGATAGCGGATATGCCACATGAAGCCGTCTTCTTCCTCGGACGACACTTCCAGATCAGACACTGCCGTGCCCAGCTTCGGATCCCAGTTCACGAGACGCTTGCCGCGATAGATCAAGCCCTGCTCATATAAACGCACAAACACTTCGGTCACGACCTTGGACAGCTTCGGGTCCATCGTGAAATATTCGCGGCTCCAGTCGGTCGAATCACCCAGGCGGCGCATCTGACCGGTGATGGTCGAGCCTGACTTTTCTTTCCATTCCCACACTTTTTCGACAAACTTTTCGCGACCCAGATCATGGCGCGACACCTTTTGCGCGTCGAGCTGGCGCTCCACCACGATCTGCGTTGCGATACCAGCGTGGTCAGTGCCCGGAATCCAGGCAGTATTGAAACCGCGCATGCGATGGTAGCGGGTCAATCCATCCATGATGGTCTGATTGAATGCGTGGCCCATGTGCAGGGTGCCGGTGACGTTGGGTGGCGGCAACTGGATGCAGAAGGCGGGCTTGTCGGCGTCGGTGGTGGCGGTGAAATATCCGCGCTTTTCCCATTCGGCACGCCAGAAGGATTCAATATCGGCAGGATCGAAAGACTTGGCTAATTCCATGATTGAGAGGCAATTTATGTTTGTGCGAAGCTATCGATTATATGTCACCGATGACTTACACGGCGTTGATTGGCGTATAATCCGCACATACCATTTATGCCCATCTTGTTGTTGCAATCGGGATAACATGGACATGCTAGGGGTCCTGGCGGCTTGCTGAAAAGAAATTGGCAAGGTTCGTCGGGTGAGAAACACCCTTTACCTGATCTGGATAATGCCAGCGAAGGGAAGCAATCGGTGCGCCGTTAATCCATCCAGGATTTCCCACATCCGACGTTCCTTCGCTGTTTTGAACACGCAAAGGAACGCAATGAACGCCAATCCGAAATTCCTCGCCGCTACCGCACAGGTGGACGAAGCCGCCATCCAGCCCTTGCCGAATTCCCGCAAGATTTACGTGGAAGGCTCGCGCCCGGATATCCGCGTACCGATGCGCGAAATCAGTCAGTCCGACACGCCAGCATCTTTCGGCGCGGAACCGAATCCGCCGATCTTCGTCTACGACACTTCCGGCCCATACAGCGAACCAGGCGCGAAGATCGACATCCGTTCCGGCTTGCCAACACCGCGCCTGCCGTGGATTCTGGAACGTCAAGATACTGAGGAGCTGCCTGGCCCGACTTCGCAATACGGTGTCGAACGCCTGAACGATCCGCAACTGGCAGAACTGCGCTTCAACCTGCACCGCAAGCCACGTCGTGCACTGCCGGGTAAGAACGTGTCGCAAATGCACTATGCGCGCCAAGGCATCATCACGCCAGAAATGGAATACGTCGCGATCCGTGAAAACATGCGTCGTAACGAATATATCCAGAGCTTGAAGGATGCAGGCCCGATGGGAAATCGTCTGGCTGACCTGATGGGCCGCCAACATCCAGGCCAATCGTTTGGTGCGGCGATTCCTGCTGAAATCACACCAGAATTCGTGCGTAGCGAAGTCGCGCGTGGTCGTGCAATTATTCCTGCGAACATCAACCACCCGGAAATCGAGCCGATGATCATAGGCCGTAACTTCCTCGTGAAGATCAATGCCAATATCGGTAACTCTGCAGTGACTTCGTCGATTGGCGAAGAAGTCGAGAAGATGACATGGTCGATCCGCTGGGGCGGTGATACCGTGATGGACCTGTCCACCGGCAAGCACATCCACGAAACACGCGAATGGATCATCCGTAATTCGCCCGTACCTATCGGCACCGTGCCGATTTATCAGGCGCTGGAAAAGGTCAACGGCAAGGCCGAAGACCTGACCTGGGAAATCTTCCGGGACACGTTGATCGAACAAGCGGAGCAGGGCGTCGATTACTTCACCATCCATGCAGGCGTGCTGTTGCGCTATGTACCGATGACGGCAAAGCGCATGACCGGTATCGTCTCGCGCGGCGGCTCCATCATGGCGAAGTGGTGCTTGGCGCATCACAAGGAAAACTTCCTGTACACGCATTTTGAAGACATCTGCGAAATCATGAAGGCGTACGACGTGTCGTTCAGCTTGGGCGATGGTCTGCGCCCTGGTTCGATCTACGACGCCAACGACGAAGCGCAATTGGGCGAATTGAAGACACTCGGCGAATTGACACAGATCGCCTGGAAGCACGACGTACAGGTGATGATCGAAGGCCCTGGTCACGTACCGCTGCACATGATCAAGGAAAACATGGACCTGCAACTGGAACAGTGCGGTGAAGCACCGTTCTACACACTTGGCCCTTTGACCACCGACATCGCTCCGGGTTACGACCACATTACCTCCGGTATCGGCGCCGCCAATATCGGTTGGTACGGCACTGCAATGTTGTGCTACGTGACGCCGAAGGAACATCTGGGTTTGCCGAACAAGACTGACGTCAAGGACGGCATCATCACCTACAAGATCGCTGCCCACGCAGCGGACTTGGCAAAGGGCCATCCGGGCGCGCAAATTCGTGACAATGCATTGTCGAAGGCACGCTTTGAATTCCGTTGGGAAGACCAGTTCAATATCGGCCTCGATCCCGACAAGGCGCGTGAATTCCACGACGAAACCTTGCCCAAGGATTCTGCCAAGGTTGCGCATTTCTGCTCGATGTGCGGCCCGCATTTTTGCTCGATGAAGATCACGCAGGAAGTGCGCGATTTCGCGAACAAGCAAGGCATCTCCGAGATCGAAGCCTTGAAGCAGGGGATGGAAGTGAAGGCAGTCGAATTCGTCAAGAATGGCGCTGAAATCTATCGTAAGCAGTGAGCATGATGGTCATTGAATTGAACGGTGAGCCGCATGATGTCGAGAACGGCCAGCACGTGCAGGGCTTGATTGCGACATTGGAGTTGTCGCATCAGGCGCTGGCGGTGGCGATCAATCGCGAAATCGTGCCGCGTCACTTATGGGCGCAGCGCGAGTTGCAACCGGCTGACCGCGTGGATATCGTCCGTGCCATCGGTGGCGGTTAAATTGGGGGAATGAATATGACTGAAATTGCACAACCTTACGCAGAGCCAAGCGGCCTGACGATTGCAGGCAAGACCTATCGTTCGCGCCTGTTGGTCGGTTCCGGCAAGTACCGCGATCTGGAAGAAACGCGTCTGGCGACTGAAGCCAGCGGCGCGGAAATCATCACGGTTGCGATCCGTCGTGTCAACATCGGACAAGACCCGAATGCGCCGAGCTTGCTCGATGCAGTACCACCGTCGAAATATACGATTCTGCCGAACACTGCTGGTTGCTACAACGCCAAGGACGCGGTCTATACGCTACAACTCGCGCGTGAACTGTTGAATGGTCACAAGCTGGTGAAGCTGGAGGTATTGGGCGATCCGAAATCGCTATTCCCGAACATGCCGGAGACATTGAAGGCTGCGGAAACGCTGGTCAAGGATGGCTTCGACGTGATGGTGTATTGCAGCGACGATCCTATTCAGGCGAAGATGCTGGAAGAGATCGGCTGTGTCGCGGTGATGCCGCTGGCATCCTTGATCGGTTCTGGCATGGGCATTTTGAACCCATGGAATCTGTCGCTGATCATCGAGCAAGCCAAGGTTCCCGTGTTGGTCGATGCTGGTGTCGGTACTGCGTCGGATGCGGCGATTGCGATGGAGCTCGGTTGCGATGGCGTGTTGATGAATACGGCGATTGCCTGTGCGCGTAATCCTATCCAGATGGCGCATGCGATGGGCCTGGCTGTTGAGGCTGGTCGTGCGGCTTATCTGGCGGGGCGTATTCCCAAGCGCTTCACTGCATCGCCATCGTCACCAACTGAAGGAAAAGCGACGTGAGTCGTCCCTGCGTGCTGGTATTTGCCGGTGCCGACCCGAGTGGCGGTGCTGGCATTCAAGCGGACATCGCTGCGATTGCCGCGCAAGGCGCGCATGCGCTGTCGGTCATCACGGTGCTGACTGCGCAAGATAACGATAGGGTGCATGCGATTGAACCTGTCGCATCCGATTGGGTGCGTCAGCAGGCACAACCCTTGCTCGATAAATTCCAGATCGCAGCAGTCAAGCTCGGCATCATCGGTAATCGTGCCAATGCGGAAGCGATTGCAGAATTGATCGGCACGCTGCGTTTGCAAAATCCTGATCTGCCTGTCGTGCTTGACCCCGTGCTCGGCAGCGGGCATGGCGATGCGTTGGCGAAAGACGATGCAATCAAGACCATCGCGCCATTGATGGAATTGGCGACCATCGTCACGCCGAATCTGCCGGAAGTGCAGATGCTATGCAGTGGTGAACGTCGCGCCGATGTGCAGGCAGAAGCGTTGATGAAGCAAGGATGTCAGCAGGTGTTGATCAAGGGCGGCCATGGCGAGGGTGACAAGGTCGTCAATCGCTGGTTCAATGGTGTGAATAGTAAATCGTGGACGTGGTCGCGTTTGCCGGGCAGTTTCCACGGTAGCGGCTGCACGCTGGCTTCAGCATTGGCTGCACAACTGGCGCTGGGGCGGCAAATGGGTGATGCACTGGAAATTGCGCAGGCGTATTGCCAGCAAGCTTTGCAGCATGCGTATGCAATTGCCCCGGGGCAGAGCATACCGGAACGGAATGTGCGGTTAGCGAAAGGGAGAGCATGAGGGGTTTGTATTTGGTGACGCCCGATTGGGACGATACACAGAAATTGTTGGAAATCACCGAACTCGGTCTGCGCGGTGGCGCTACAGTGCTGCAATATCGACACAAGACGGCCGGTGCCGCATTACGTCGTGAACAGGCCGAGTGCCTGCAAGCCTTGTGCCGCACCTATAACGTTCCATTCATCATCAACGATCATATCGATTTATGTTTGGCGCTTGACGCTGATGGTATCCATGTCGGTGGCACGGATGAATCGATAGCGAATGTACGCGCTGCGGTCGGCACAGAAAAAATCGTTGGCGCTTCCTGCTACGGTGATATTAACCTCGCGCATGACGCGCATCGTAACGGCGCCAGTTATGTTGCGTTTGGTGGCTTCTATCCATCGAAGGTGAAGAAGTACCCAGTGACGACACCGCCAGAAATCGTCGCGCAATCGAAGCGCGAAATTCCTCTGCCATCAGTTGTGATCGGTGGTATGACGCGCGAAAATTCTGCACCATTGGTTGCACAAGGTGCCGATATGGTTGCCGCGATCAGCAGTGTTTACCTCGCTGGAAATCCACAAAGCGCTGCTCGCGCGATTGCTGATCTGTTCGAGTAAATCCCTATAAAACCGCAATATCCGCGCTGTTGCAGCAGTGCGACGTCGCCTGAACTGTATAAATAACACTGTTTATTTATACAGTAAATGTGATAGGATGACTGTGTTTGATGCATTCATCGGGTCTTTTCACTTTCAAGGACGACTATCATGGCACACATCAATACCCTCGGCGCACGCTTCGGTTCCGACTACGTTCCCAGCGCTTTTGTAATGCGCATCGGTCAGCGCGAGCTGTTCATCGGGCCGGATTTCCGCAATCGCTTTTCGCAAGTGAACCCGGTCTTCGATTGCCGTGCAGGCATTGAAGCTGGTTACCTGGAAATCGTTCTGTTCAGCAAGTGGTTGATCGTGCTGTCGCGGGCCAAGTGATTGGTTTTCAGCGGTGCGTGGTGATATGGAAGTGGTAGCTGAAACGCAGCAAGCGCTGCAAGCGCAATTTGACTTTGTTGTAAGTCATGATCCTGTCGATTTGGATGTGGAAGAAGCAAATATGGATGATGTGGGAATAGCCGAGTTGGATCAGCACGACGATATTGACGCGCGTCTTGATCAATTGGAATGCGTGTATGAAGACCGGCTATGGATAGACGACGGCTGGACAGCTCGTGTAATCAAGAATGAAGATGACGATGGCTGGGCTGTCGCGATGATCAAGGACGGCGAATCGGAGCCAGCATTGGTCGGCCCTTGGACGATGGGGCGTGACAAGAAAAATCCCAAGCCACTTGATGCTTCTGCATTCAGTACATTAGTCAAAACAGCATCGGAAGTGCTGCGCCGACACGAGCAGCAATTGCATGCGATGCTGCATAAGAGTGTATGCATCAACACGCGTACGGCAACATTGACCGTGACGCTGGATATTACTCCCGACGAGCATGAGCCTTATGGCGTGCTGACTGCAAACGATGATGATGGTGCGCAGTTGGCGCAGGTGCGTGTGGCTGCAAATTTCAAACTCAATCGCGAATCGGCCCAGGCTTGGGTGGATGGTGACTTCCGTAAGCCTCGTTAAAAATTTCAATAGAGCATTTAATGTGGCAAAGTGATAACGTCACTTTGTTGATATATTTCGAGTTGTTTACATTTTACGCTCGAAAAATGCACCAATTTTGTGCGAGAAGTTGACACATCCCTCAATCTTTCACGACCGAATTTTCTGTCAAAAGTTAATTATTACCTCTTCTAAAAGAAGATTTATATAGAGGAAGTGTACGGTTGTGAATAGTTAAATTTGTTAATTTAACAATGAAGAATGTTGCCGTAATGCGATAAATTTAATGAAGAAATACCGTGACATATGTAGCAAATGTGCGACAAATATTGCTGGTTGTTACAAGTTTTCGATTTGATAATCAATTAACTTTTTGATCACAGTTGTAAATGGATTGAATGGCGGACGTAATCGCACAAATCTAATGCGCAAAAACGAATAAAGCACGCAGTTTCAACGACACTGCGCGCATATGGAGGGTTCGTTTGAAAGGTGGACACGCGCATTATCTGCGCGTGTCGTTGATCAAGGCGTCAAATCGCGTGCGCGCTGACGCTCTTCCTCATTGGGAAAGGTCTTTTGCAGCAGATCGGCAATCTGATGATTGCGCTGCAACGTGGAGAGGTTGGTTTGATGGTTGATTTGCATCTCGGCAGCCTGGAATGTTGCCAAATGCTGTTCCCACAGCTGCATTTCTTTCGCCTGCGTTGCATAACTTGCTGTGGCTTTATTCAAAATGTTTTGCATGTCCTGTTCATGCGCCACATCACCCTGGCCATCTCGTAATGGTCTGCCATCCTCAGTCGTGGAGGCCTGTTGATTGCGTTGCTGCAACTCTTGCAGAACTTCGTTCAACTCGGCGTCGTCATTTTGATACCAGCCACGTACCACGTCTTCGCCCAGCGTATCGATGCGCAGGCGATGGCGCTGTTCACGCCAAGTCAACAGGCGCTCAATGTTATGTGCGCGTGAAGAGAT
>Ga0116226_10001031_pt1 | contig 24371 bp, 24 predicted proteins | sample S1TSphfallax_FD_89692 | JGI IMG/M metagenome (GOLD analysis project Ga0116226, IMG submission 89692) | Host-associated microbial communities from peat moss isolated from Minnesota, USA - S1T2_Fa - Sphagnum fallax MG | ecosystem: Host-associated > Plants > Peat moss > Unclassified | place: USA... | reverse complement strand
CGCCCGGTGTTGTCGATAGGCGCAGTAGCCCGGCTGCGGTCTGCATCGCCATCGCTTTCCACAGCATTGGTATGCGGAGTCTGCTCTGTATAGACCTGATTGGCGCTGAGTTGATAACTGCCGATACCGTTGATGGACATGATGCACCTGCTCGGATCGTACTTCCTCACATAGATTAACGACCACCCCGGAAAATTCTTGAGGCCAACATTCCATGATTATCAGGAAAAGATGGTCGGTGTGGCGCAGATGGGGCACCGTTGGATAGTGCGAAAAATGCTAAAATCGCAAGGTAATTGCCCCGCTAATGGGTTCGATGCTTACTTTTTGCAACAATCTGCCTGCTTACTCTATACTTGAGCCGATTTACAATACTGCATCGAGCTGAGCGACGGCTTAATTGCGACATTTCGCGCTTTTGCGGGAATCGATGATTCTCGTATCCGACTGAACGCATTTGTGTTGCCGATGCCTAACCGGGACGCGCATGTTGAGCGCTTTCGGTCAAATATCAAAAAGTTAAGGGACTTCATGTTTTCAAATTTTATCCGTTTGGGAGCGGCGCTTTCCGCTGCGGTACTATTGGCATCGTGTAGCTCGGGTAGCGGTCAGACCGAAACGCAGCAGTCAACACCAGAAGGTCTGTTTTTAGGCTCGGTAACTGCTGGCTTCACAAACCCAACAGCCAGCTTTACACCGCCGGCAAATTGCGTTCAGAACGCGATTATGTTTGTCGATTATGCGGGTGTGTTCTACATGTTCAATACGCAGTCACCCCTGACGCCATCGGCAACCCCGGCTCAACCTGTTGTTTACTCTGCATCGTCAGGAACACTGTCCTTCTCCGCGGGTACCATGGGTTCGAGCAGTGTGCTTCAGGTTGTGCCACCAAATACGACTCAACAAAATACTTTCGTCAAGGAATCGAACGGTAATTACGTTTTGGCTCCGAATGGCGTCAATTGCGGCATTCCTATTACCTATACAAATGAGACTGTTGGGTATTATCCGGCCCCTTTGATTCCTGCTCAAAATGCTACGCCTCAGTCCGCACCTGATTCTGCTGTACAGGTGGGCAATGCAACAACGAGTTCTACTTTTACCGGCGGCTATAACACCGGACAGAATATCTCAGGTAGCTTTACGTATCCATTGGCGGTAGATAATGCCAATGACTTCGAGACTGTCACCATGGGCTTGTTACCGGCCAACAGCTCCAACAATTATCTGGCTTACAGCACTGACTACCAGAACGTGCAAAATCTCGGTACTTTGGCAGGCACCTATACCGGTACCGTTGGGACTTCGCAATTTTCTGAAGCTGCTACATTCACATTCGGCCCTGCCAGTGTACCTGCCAATAGCGGCAATGCGTTCGGCGTTGGCTTGGTAACCGGTACTGGGGCTAGTGGATGTGTGTATAACGGTACGGTGTCGCCTCTGTTCAAGGGCAATGGCTATACCATTTTGCTCAATACCGGCAATCCTCCTTGTGCATTGGCGAATACCCAGTTTGCTGGCGTGGTATATCTGTACGTCGCTGGAAATCAGGTGTACATGTTTGCACCTAATCTGGCCCATAACGACGGCGTAATCTTCAGCGGTATCCGCAAGCAGTAATCTCTCTTGGCAGGCGGAATCCGACTTCCGCCTGTATCTCCATGCGTAAAGGCTACTGGCGTACCTTGATCCGACAAATACGGGGCAAGGTCGCCATTGGCGAAAACGCTTTCATTTTTCCTGATAATGTCATCACTATTACCAGTGTTGAAGCTGATGCTGATATCGATCTCGAACAATCCAGAGAAGTGCTGCTTGCGCGCGATGGTCAAGGTAATCCGTTGATTCTTGATGCCGCCAACTCCACGGTGCTGTTGGTACAATCAGATGGACGCAAGTACGCCATCGCCAATGACTTGATGACATTTATCAACGGGTTATGTAGTCAACCACAACTGCAGCCAGAAGCATCCATACACACTAGCTTGGTTCTTGGTGACGCAATAGAAGAACTGCCAGATTTTTCCAAGCATCGACGCAGCATATTCGATGACCAATAGGATTTACGCCAAGCGATAGGTTTGATTCGCTCAGGTTTTGATGTTACGAAACGTCAGATTGATTCTGGCTTGTATGGCTGTGCGTTCCTTCTCTACAGCATGCTGCCAGCATTCCTGCGTCGATCCACCCATGATCAACAGGCTGCCATGCGTCAGGGCGAGTGCCAACGGTTTTTGCTGTTTATCTGATTTGTGCTTCAATTTGAAGGTGCGCGTAGCGCCCAGGCTCAACGATGCAATGACCGGATTTTTTCCTAATTCCGGTTCGTTATCGCTATGCCAGCCAACGCTGTCATGTTGATCCCGGTATAGGTTGATCAGTACACTATTGAATTGTACGCCGACAGCATCCTCCATCGCGTCCTTGATTTGCGACAGCGCAGATGTCCAAACCAGAGGCTGCATGGTGATACCTGAATAGGAGTAGGCACGACCCGGATCAGCGTACCATGCCGTCAGACGCGGTTGCGCATGAGATTTACCCCATACCTTGATCGTGTCCTGACGCCATGGCGTCTCCTGCATCAACACCTCGAACCAGCGATCCGCCTCAGCGGAAGTATAGAAGTTGCGGGCAAATTTCAGGTCGGCGTCATTCAAGCTGATATCGGTGAACAACTGCTGTCCGCCAAACAAATCACCGGAAGTATCCATCACAGCTTGTAACCCCGTTTTATACGTCATTACCAGGATTATAGACCTTGTAGCAGAGGCGCTCTGCGTATGGCTTGCGGCTGGGCTTGCTTTCACGCTATGATCAAACGCACATTATCTGGCGTTAGACGGCACCATCACCGCTGAATCCCGAGAATTCACCCACTATGTCTGCAAACTCAGCACGACAGGTTTTACTGAATCTACACAAGATTCGTAGTCGCTTGATCGCGCTGGCTATCATTTTCCCCGCGTTGTATATCGGTTTGGCGTTGACTTTCACGTTGCGTGACTATCGCGCGGTCATGCAACAAGCCGGGCTGACTGCACGTGAGGCGGCGGCTGCACTCAATGGAAATACCAATCGCATCATCGGAGAAGCCGATGCGCTGCTGCAGGGTGCCTCTGAAGATATCCAGCATGCGGGCCTCGGTATCGATACCAAGGATTGGCGGACGCTGCACACACTACTGCAGGTATATGCAAGGCGCATGCCGCAAGCGATCATGATCAATGTGGTCAATCCGCAGGGACAGATCGTCGTCAACAGCGCGAGTTATCCGTTTTTGCCTATCGATGTGCGTGACCGTGACTATTATCAGGCGCAGAGCAATGATCAAGGTGAAGCGCTGCATATCGGCCATGCCTTCAAAAGCAGGCTCAGTGGTGAATGGATGTTTTCGATATCGCGGCGTATCAATAACCCCGATGGTTCCATGCGCATGTTGCTGGTGGTCGACGTTGCCGTTGATTATTTCGAGAATTTCTATCGCACGCTCGATATTGATAAGGATGGACATCTCTGGCTGGTACACAAAGATGGCTCGGTCTTGATGGAAAATCCCGTGCTGGAGCAATTCCTGACGATGAATGTACGCGGCGGCGAGCTATTCAAAAATCTGGATAAGGCACCGACCGGGTATTTTCAGGTCGCCAATGCTGCCAGCGACCATGTGTCGCGTGTGGTTGGTTACATCAGCTCCAGTGCTTACCCCGTCGTCGCGGTCGCGTCATTTCGGTCACAGGATGTGCTGTCCGCGTGGTATGAGCGCATCCAGCAAACAGCCTTGATCGGCTTCACCTCGATTGTGTTGATGGTGATCTTGATTGCGATGTTGTGGCGGCAATTGAATCAACTTGCAAGAACGCAGGAACGGCTTGAGAACAAGACGGATTCGCTGGCGCAGGCGGAGCAACGCTTTCAAGGGCTCGTCGATGGGATCGATGGCGTCGTCTGGGAAGCTGAACTGCCGAGCTTACGCTTCACCTACGTCAGCAGCAACGCTGCGCGGATCACCGGTCATGCGGCTGATCTTTGGTTATCCGATAGTAAATTCTGGCAAGGGAAGCTGGGGATCAGTCAAAGCCTGACGGCGCAATTGGCCGCTATTACTGACCAGGGGCAGAGTCATACGCTGGAGCAGATCGATCACCGTGTAACAACTCAGCAGGGAGGCGAAATCTGGTTGCGCAGTAACGTTGCATTGACTGTAGATCATGATGACGTACGGCGCTTGCGCGGTGTGACGGTGGATGTGACGTCGCAGCGCATGTCAGAGCAACGGCTGTTTCAGTTGGCGCATTTCGATACCTTGACCAACCTGCCGAATCGCCAAACCTTTGCTGAACGCATCAAGCATGCAATTGCCGTGGCGTCCCGACGTAATTCACGCCTGGCGGTGGTGTTTTTGGATGTCGATCACTTCAAGACGATCAATGACAGCCTGGGACATGACGTTGGCGACCTGGTCTTGCGTGTTGTTGCCGAGCGCATTGCAGGTTGCCTGCGCGAGAGCGATACCGTAGCGCGTATCGGCGGTGATGAGTTCGTTATCCTGTTGGAGGAAGGCGCTGAGCCGGATGAATCCTTCGATGTCGTTGCGGAAAAGCTGTCGAAAGCGGTAGTGCAGCCTATCATGGTCAAGAGTATGGAGTTGTACGTTGCTGCCAGCATGGGTATCTGCGTATTCCCACAGGACGGGGCTGATAGCGAAACACTGTTGCGCAATGCCGATACCGCCATGTATCGCGCCAAGAGTGCCGGGCGCAATTGCTGGCGCTTCTTCGATGAATCGATGGCGCGCTCAGCGGCACGTAAGTTGGAACTGGAAACCGCCTTGCGACGCGCGATAGAGCGTGGTGAGTTGACCTTGCATTATCAGCCGCAACGCGCATTGGATAATGACATGATCGTCGGGGCCGAAGCACTGATTCGCTGGAATCGTGCCGGATTGGGGCTGGTGCCTCCACTGGAATTCATCCCCCTGGCAGAAGACAGCGGCTTGATTGTATCAATCGGCAATTGGGTGCTGGAGACGGCTTGTGTACAAGCTGCTGCGTGGCGTCGGGACGGCAATCATAATGTGCGCGTTGCGGTCAATATCTCTGCGCGACAAATACATCATAAGGACTTTGTGGCACAGATTGCGCGCACCTTGACGGCTTGCCGACTACCGGCAGAATTGCTGGAACTGGAAATTACGGAAAGCTCGATTCTGGAAAATCTGGAAGAGACTGTGCGTAAATTGCAGCAGTTGAAGATGATGGGCGTGAACATCGCGATCGATGATTTTGGCACAGGTTATTCGTCCTTGTCTTACCTGAAGCAATTGCCAATTGACCGGTTGAAGATCGACCGCACGTTTGTTAAGGACGTGCCGGAAGATCGCGACGATTGCGCCATCGTCAGAACCATCATCGCCATGTCGGACAGCCTGGGACTATCCGTGATTGCGGAAGGTGTGGAAACACAGGAGCAATTGGATTTCCTCAAAGGTGAAGGCTGCCGGGAAGTGCAAGGTTATCTGATATCGAAACCGGTGCCTGTGGACGAATTCCTTGCCTTGCTTGCCTCTTGAGTCTAATCTATTTGGCGACAGGCTTTTTCGCCAGTTTTCTTTGCAAGGTGCGACGATGCATGTTCAACGCCCGCGCCGTCGATGAAATGTTGCCGTCGTGTTCCGATAGCACACGCTGTATGTGCTCCCATTCCAACCTTTCTACGGTCAGTGGTGCAGCATCGGTCATCTCAGGCACATTCGCGGAATTGGCGATATCGTCTTCCAGCGCAGATAAAATCGAATCCACGTTGACCGGTTTCGCCAGATAGTTGTTGGCACCCAGTTTCATCGCCTGTACGGTCGTTGCAATGCTGGCATAGCCTGTCAGCACCAACATGCGCGCATTAGGCATGGCTTGCCGCAGAGGGGCGATCCAATGCAAGCCAGAATCCTGTTCCAGCTGCAGGTCTATCGTGACGTAATCAAAGGGCTGTGCGCGTGCTGCTTCCAGTGCTTCAGTGCCGTTATGCACCACGGTGGTGTCGAAATTGCGGCGCGTCAGTGAGCGTGCCAGGGTTGTGGCAAACACATCGTTATCATCGAGAATTAGAAAACGTGCATTCATAGCGCAGGAATTTTCAGTCGCGCGCAGGTGCCATGAGGTGATGCCTGCGTAAGTTCGAGCGTCGCATCTATCTGACGCGCGGTTGCAAAAGCGAGGAACAGACCGATACCTCGGCCATTGGTGCTTTGTTTCAGCGGCTCATAGCCGAGGCGTGGCAGGAGCGTTGGGGCGATGCCAGCGCCATCATCAATCACTTCAATCAATACATGCTTCGCAGCAGATTGTAATTGCAGCGTGATGGATTTGCCTGTCGTTGCGATTGCCTGCGCGGCATTGTCGAGCAAGGTCGTCAATATCTGCGCCAGCGAAATCGACGCCGTGATAGTGACATCCTCATCAGGCAGAATCAGCTTGAATTGCACGGACGGATAACGCAAGCGCCACTCGTCGGAAAATCGCTTGAGCCAATGCTTCGCTGAGGCAGGTTCGTCAGAGACTCCGAGTGCCGTTTGCTTGCCCATTCGATCCAACGCAGTCTTGCACAATGCGATTTGTGATTCTATGGTTGCAAAGTCCTCACGATAGGCATGCAATGCGGCATTGTTGGCTTGCTCGGACTCTGACTTCAAATCGCTGGCAATGATAGACATGGTGGCTAACGGCGTCCCCATTTCGTGGGCGGCATTGGCGGCCTGGATACCCAATGACGCCAACTTGTCGTTTTCCAGGTAGCGTTCACGCGCCAACGCCAATTGTGCATCGCGTTGTCGCACCGTGCGCGACAGGACAGCAACGAACCACGTGATCAAAGCGGCGGAGAATGCGAAATTGGCCCACATACCGGCAAGGTGATAGCTGATAGCCCGGTCGGCATCGCCAAGATGGAGCGGTACGAAATAGTTCGTTAGTACAGAATACGCGCCGATAGCCAACACAGAGAGCAATAACGCCTGATGCCAAGGCAGAAGCGCCGCAGCAACAGCTACTGCGGGCAGATAAAACGATACGAAAGGATTGGTGGCACCGCCACTGAAATAGAGCATGACGGACAGTGCGCAGATATCAACCAGCAACTGGATGAACAGCATCAGATCGGATGCTCCGCGTGGCTGCCGCATTCGGTACCAGGTCCAGACCGAGAAAACCGCGAGCATGCTCATGACAGCGAACAACGGTAGCAAGCGCAGTTCAATATCGAGCAAGGTTGTGCTGATGACGACCACTGTCAATAAACATGACAATGCAACCACGCGCATCAAGACGATGGTGTGAAGGGCAGTGTGCTGCGAGGAGGGCCGAAAAAGCGTCGAAGAGAACATCTTGCGATTATATCGGCTTGTCAGCAACGATTGCTCTCCATGCATTTGCTGCGACAATTTGCCGCATATCGGAGAGAACGATGCAACTCACTGCTTGATGATTTCGCCTGTACCGTCTTCCTCGTCCTGGTCTTGAGGTTCCAGGCGTGCCAGCAACGAACGCAATTCACCGACTGTGGATAGGCGCAAGGTCGCGTCGCCGATTACCGGCAGCGGATGGGTGACGCCAACTAGTGTATAGCCAGTGACGATGGTGTTGGCTGACAGAGGCTTTGTCTTGGGGGCAAAGCGCATCGAACCGGAATATTGTATCGAGCTGACGCCTTCCAGCGGAGGTGTGACGGTGGCCGCAAATGAGTAGGAATAGGTGCTATGGCCATTTGGCTCAATCTTGCCTTCGGCATAAGTCAGTTTATGCGGGCCAAAACCAACGGCACCGGATAAGCGTTGCGCAAACTGCGTTTTGCTTTTCAAAGAACACGGCCCTTTGGGCGACATGCTCGACAAGACAGCATTGGGAATCGCAAATGCCATCGGAAACCAGGACAATTCCTCTTCGGAGTACTGTTCGATTTCATTGTTGGACGGCCCCTTGATCAGCATCGCATCTTGCAGGAAGTAGATGTCGAGGACGTGGTTGTCCCGCCTGATCGAGAAATGCCTTTCATTGTTAGCATATTCTTCCATCGACATGTTCATGCCGCGCATTACAGTTTGCTGGGAAACTGGGTGTTCCCAGTTATGCGTGCATGATTCTGCCGCCGCCGATTGCATCGAACCGGCGAAAATCAGCATACCGCAAAGCGGCGTCAGCAGATTTTTCAGTCGGTTGATACTCATTGTGGGAACTCATAGACAGGAAGAGTCAATTAGCATACCACTGTACGCCACTTTCCGCGTACTCCAGATCAAATTTGCAATAGATAGAAGTGGCAGATTACAGTACAAGCTGCCAACTGCCGACATCGATCCATTGGTCGAACTTGCGGCCGACTTCCTTGAAATGGGCGACCTTTTCAAAGCCGCATTGCTCGTGAATGGCGATACTTGCTGGATTCGGCAATGCGATACCAGCAATTACAACGTGTACTCCACGCTGGCGTAGCTCCGGGAACAGCGCGTCATAGAGTTTGGAACCGATCCCGGCGCGGCTGTGCGCATGCGCCACATAGACGAAGCTTTCGACCGTGGTGCGATAGGCAACACGCGCGCGCCACTTGGTGGCATAGGCATAACCGAGGACTTTTCCATCCTGCTCAAACACCAACCAGGGCAGGTGCCCGATCACTTCTGAGATGCGCCGCGACATTTCATCGGCACAGACCGGCACATCTTCAAACGTGATTGCCGAGCTTTTGACATAGTAGTTGTAAATTGCACATATGGCCGACGCATCGGCGGGGAATGCTGGACGAATCATGTGACTCAATATTTACGTGAGGAATGATTTTCCAGTGTAGCAGAGTGGATTACAATCGGCGTGCAATTTATGTTTGCGAGCGCAGCATTTGTACGCTGCGCTGCGTCATTGCTTTAGTGATTTGTCACGAGTTCTGTAAAGCTGCTGCAATCGCTTTGCCCATTTCCGTTGTGTTGGCTGCGCCACCAAGATCAGGAGTCCTTGGTCCACTGACGAGTACGGCTTCAATTGCATGCAGTATTGCATCATGTGCCGACCGATAATGTCCATCACCTTGACCAAGAAAATCGATCATCATGGCGCCAGACCAGATCATTGCTACCGGGTTAGCGATATTCTTGCCATAAATGTCAGGTGCTGAGCCATGCACCGGTTCAAACAGGGAAGGGAAGCGACGTTCTGGATTCAGGTTGGCGGAGGGCGCGATACCTATCGTGCCGGTGCAGGCTGGACCAAGGTCGGACAGGATATCGCCGAACAGATTGGATGCGACAACGACATCGAAGCGTTCCGGGTGCAGCACGAAATGGGCTGCGAGAATATCGACGTGATATTTATCCCACTTCACGTCGGGATAGGAGTTGGCCATCGCGACAACACGCTCATCCCAATAAGGCATGCTGATGGCGATGCCGTTGGATTTGGTGGCAGACGTCAAATGTTTATTGGGGCGGCTCTGCGCCAGATCGAAGGCAAATTTCAGAATGCGATCGACGCCCTTGCGTGTAAAGACGGCTTCTTGCAGCACCATTTCCCGCTCGGTGCCCTCGAAGATGCGTCCACCTATCGATGAATATTCGCCTTCGGTATTTTCGCGTACGACATAAAAATCGATGTCGCCAGGTTTGCGATTGGCGAGGGGGCAGGGTACGCCGGGCATCAGTCGTACTGGCCGCAGATTCACATATTCGTCAAATTCGCGACGGAACTTGATCAACGAACCCCATAGCGAAATATGATCCGGTACGCTGGCAGGCCAGCCGACGGCACCGAAATAAATAGCATCAAAGCGACGCAATTGCTCGAACCAGTCCGGTGGCATCATATCGCCATGTTGCAGGTAGTAATCGCAATTGGCCCATTCAAAATGGGTGAAATCCAACGGTAGGTTGAATTTCTCAGCCGCGCATTGCAAGACGCGCAAGCCTTCTGGCATGACTTCCTTGCCAATACCATCTCCTGCGATAACGGCAATTTTGTGTCGCTTCATAAAATATTTCCTTCAAAATCGAGTATTGATACCGTTAAGATGGTCGATACTCAGTAACATCCGATACATGGAGATACAAACTTGAGGTCGCAAATTCCTCAGAATTGCGTATAACCAAAGCAAGGATACGCTGCCACGCAAAACTTTGTTTGCGTGACATCTGATGCAGCTTTATTTGAGCTGCAACAGATTAACAAATTTCGCGTTCTCAGCTTTCAACTGTGCAATGTTGCACGTACAATACTGCTTGCCAAATGCAAGGTTAACTGGCATACCTATCTATAGGATGTATCAAGAATTGCGCGGATCACTTTACCTGGTGTGATCGAGGATGAGAATGAGCCGGTCCAATATTCCAGTGAAGACAAGCGAAGGCGTGCTAGAGATCAAAGCACGCGCGCTCGGTCTTGCGCCGCGTATTCGTACGGCGCTATTGCTGGTGGATGGTGTTAAATCCGCGGCGGAGCTGGAGCGCTTGATGGCTGCTGCTGGCGTAACTCCGGGTGCATTACAGTTGTTGATCGACAAAGGGCTGATCCGTTTTCAGGAGGAACTGCAGCTTTCCTCATCTATTTTGGAGGAGTCGTCTCAACAGGACGTCTCGGAAGCGCCTGACTTGCATGCCTCTATCGCTATGCAAGATGAAGCATCGGATACCTCGCACGAGATTGAGCAACCTGTTGTGCCACCGGTAAGCCAACAGCCTGTAAAGCTGGATCAAAAGCCTGCTGCGTCAAAAGAGGCGCCAAAAACCCCTCCAGCGCAACCAAAAGTCAAGCAAGACCCGGAGCCGACTGTTCCACTTATTCCTGAGCCTAGAAAAGCGGCAGCGAAGCCTACGCAGCCCAAAGTGGAACCGCGCGTCGAGCTAGATATGTTTCCCGAGTTTGTCGTGGAAGTGTCAAAGCCAGAACCTGTTGTGGAAGACGACCTCGGCCCCGCGCTTGAGGTGGCGACCTTGATTGAGCTGGAATCTATTCTGGGTGACGTGACCAAAGCCGAGATGGATACAATCCTCGGCGTGGCGACGCAGTTGGAGCTGACTCCTACGCAAGCCATGGCTCCCAAGACAGCAGTGCAGGCACCTGCTGCGCCTGGACGCCTGCCTCCTTTGGCACAAGCCGAATACGATTTCAAGATGTCTGCAGCGGCCGTGCAAAAGCCAGTCATTCCGGCTGCCGTGTTGCGTATGAACCTGACCGTCGCACGCGCCCATCTGGCCAACGTACTGGATTTACATCTGGAAATCGATGGTTACGCGTTAAAGCAAAACGTGATGGGTTGCGATTCGCGAGAAGCGTTGGAGCAGTTGTTCAGGCTGGTGGAGGGCGCGCTGATGCGCAAACTGGATCGACCAGCAGTCCAACGCATTATGGGTGTGGCGCAGGCTTTACTAGAGCGGTAAATGCTTCAAGATCGCAGTGTGACGTCTTCCACATGATCCACATGACTCAGCTGGAAAACGTCAGCACCGGATTGCTTACATCGCTTCAACGATCTTTCGGGCGCCCGGCAGGAAGCGAGCAATAGTCGTCAGCAATTCATCTTCGCCAACTGGCTTTGCAAGATAAGCATCGCAGCCAGCCCAATTTCCACGGAATTTGTCGAATGCTGAAGATTTGCTCGTCAGCATGACTACAGCAGTATCTTTGGTCGCCGCATTGCCCTTGATGCGCTTGCAAACCTGATAACCATCAATGCCTGGCATCATGATGTCGAGGAAGATGCAGGTATAGGACTTGGCCTGTGCCATATCGATTGCGGTCTCACCGTCTTCCGCGTAATCCACATCGAAATGGAAGGGAGCCAGCTTTGCGCGCATGAAGGCGCGTACGGTTGCGCTGTCGTCCACCACCAATACGGTCTCAGTCGGCTTTTGCTCAACGACTGGCTCTGGCAACGGCATATCCTTGTCGCCAGCGCGGCGCGGCGTGCGTCCATCCCAGTTGCCGCCGTCGGTGTCGCCAAATTGGCGGCGTGCGCGTTCATTGAGCGCAGTTTGCATAACGTTGTCCATTTGCTCGAACAAGCGCATCCAATGTATCGGACGATCAACCTGCGGCCAGCCAATGTTGGCCGGATTGCGTCCGATTAGTACTGCCGGGGCATGTATGTTGGGCGCACGCGATTGCAATTGCGTAATGGCATCTGCTTGATCGGCGTTGGCCAGATAGAGGTCAGTACGCTCGTTCGGATTGGCGGCTTCCGAATAGGAGAAGACGCGGCGGCTGGTGAGGCGGAAGGTCGAAACCAGCATCGCCTTTTCCACATCGGAAAAGCCAATTAATTCAATGACAAATCGACGGGAAGCGGCCTCTGGTTTCGCAGGTGGATTAACGGCTGTCATGGTTGAATTTGGTCAATTAATACAATACGCGGTCCAAGTTGTACCAAGCACCGACGGGCAAATTGGCTAAATGATAACAGGTATGCGTGGTCAAAAGTTCACATGATTGTCATATCTGTTGCTTCTTCACGCATATTTCTGTCGAGACCTCTGTTCTAACGTTGCGTGTTCAGCTATTTTATTTTCTTGTAAGTGGCATTGTACAACGGCTTGTGCGACTTAGATTGAGCCACTTGCAAGCCAATATCTGACTTTCCTCTACTTACTCCCTTGAATGGGGATTTGGTTGTAATGTACCATCGCTTTTGCGTTGAAAATTGTTAATATTGCAATTAGTGATTTAACATCACCATAAAATTCACTTGAATGTTGAATTTTATGCATTATTCTAAAAAAATGTTGTGATTAATGAACTTTTGTATAGATAAATTGTCACAATTAAACCACTTACCCAAAATGGAGAAAATCTATGAATGGTCAAATGTTGCTTTCTCAGAATGACTACAATCCGAACCGTTTGCTTGATTCGCTGATTGAACGCTTTCATCTGAAAAATGATGCTGCCTTGTCCCGTGCCCTGGAAGTAACGCCACCGGTCATCAGCAAGATCCGCCACAATAAGTTGCCTATTGGCGCATCGCTGCTGATCCGTATGCATGAATTCAGCGAACTGAGCATTGCCGAATTGCGTACCCTGATGGGTGACCGTCGCGGCCAATATCGCATCAGCGATAAGAATCCTGACAAGCGCAAGCACGGTAGTTCGCAACCAATGCAGCCTGTACAGGCGCAGCCTACAACACATTAATATTGCCAAAAGCGGCGAGCTCAGCGGGATACCCGCTGATCGCACGCGGGCAGGATTGACGTGATCTAGTATCGTTGCATCTTGACGCTTGGAAGTATTGCTAGGTGTGGCATTCTTGTTATTTTCTGCGCGGGAATTTTATCTGCGCCGAATCTGTAATGCCCATGAAATGCTTGCAGTGAAGTCTGGTGTGCAAGCAGGCGGCATGCTGCCTGAGTACCCTTTCAAATTGCTTCTTTTGTCTGGGCTTCCTGCAGTTTGCGGATTTCAAGATCCGCTTTTGACGTCAGCTCATCATCAACAACACCGGCCGGAACCGACAAGTTGGATTTGCGGACTTGTGTTTTGCCAGAAAGAATAGGCTGGCTTTGCCTGCGCGTCCAGAATGCGGAATTCTTCCAGCGTGACTCTGAACGATATATTTCAGTGCGACGTAGGAGGTTGGACTCGAATTCAGATTGCATTTCCGCTTGATAGGTCTTGATCGCAGTTTTCTTGCCGGATAAATGTGCGCCAATAGCGTGCGCAGATTGCATGCCCAACTGTAGCGCACGCGTGATGCCATCGCTGGTCAAGGGATCAAAACTTGAAGCGGCATCGCCGACTGCGAGCCAATTTTCGCCACAGGTATTGTGCAGGCAGCGCGTATTGGCGGCGCGTATGGATAAGTCACCGCGCATCGTCATTCCTTGTGTACGTGCATAAGTGCGTGGAGACTGTTGCATTTGCTCCGCCCAACTTGCTATATGCGTCAATTGCAGGCGCTTTTCGACGTCGGCGTCGGTCATGGCGACAATGGCCAGTTGCTTGTTCCATGTCAGTGCAGAATACCACCAGCCATGCTCAAATGCTTCAATCATCGGCTTGAAGTCATTGACTGGCGTTCCTTCTTCAAATGCAATCACACGAACGATCCCGATCATGGAATCATACGTCAGTTGAGGTATGCCGATTTCACTGGCGAAGCGGGCATGACGTCCGGTTGCGTCCACGACAAAGCGGGCAACTGTTGTTTGTTGCGCAGTTGCTGAGCGTGCTGTCACTTGCCAGCGACCATCGGCAAGAAATTGCACGCTATGCAGCGACCCACGGAAGAAAGATGTGCCGCATGCTGCGGCATAGCCGGACAACATGCTGTCAAAGCGCCCACGGTCAAGATGCCAGCCATTGCGTGGTGCAAGATCGGCAAAAGCTTGTGGAGCAGGTTGATTGTTATCGTCGTCACTGCTGGCAATTGGCGAATGCTGTTGATCCTTGAAAAAATCCATCAACGTCAATTGCTGGAGGATAGGACGCGCGTCGTCGCTCAGGATTTCTCCCGGACGTGTGGCATGCACGTTGCTGGCTTCAATCATCAGTAGCGACAAGTGCGGATACGTTTTACGCAGGGTCAGTGCTGTTGTTGCCCCTGCGGGGCCAGCGCCAATAATAACGACATCACATTGATGCATGGTTTATCACCAGAGATGCTGGGGTAGTGGATGAACGCATATTGCGACGATTACAAAAATTGGAGCGTGCCACTCCTGAGGGTAGATATTGAACGTTTTTCACGTATTGCGCATCCTGTATGATTTGACAGGTAGGCAGTGAAGTGGGAGATATCCATTGAATTGATGGGGATCATTTTGGGCGATGTTCGCACGGGTGCTAGCTATATCACGCCTTATGTGCTTCCACATGTTTGTTGAAGAATAGATTGTTTGCGTTACTCATAGCTTCGTTGTATTGCTTGCTTCCCTATTTAATCAGGATGTGCTCCTGTTCTATTGGAGTGCCGATCATATAGTCGCTGTAAATGCCTTGCTGCAAATTGTCGCCACCGCGACATTTCTGCACTTCTGTGGAAATCAACAAGCACTCGTGTGCCTTGGCGAGATGGCATACATACGGCATGAAATACGGCTGCTGCCATCCATGTTCAGCACGATTATCAATCAAATGTGTCAATTGCATTTGGCATAGCGCCTTGATAATTTCTCTGCTTGCACTCTGTATCACTGGAAGGACGCGTCGCTGTGCATTTGCAAAAAATATTAGAGAACGCTGTAATAGTTAATTCCCAGTTTCTGCGAACAATTTAGGTACAATGTGCTGCCGACAGAGGAAAGCTTAGCGAACGATTAAGCTAGTTGCATCGGTAATAAAGGGAAGAATTCACCATGACACGCAAGTATTCGGATATGAACCAGCATGACGCGCTGTACAAGATTGCACGCGCGTATCCGGGAGGGCTGGAAGCGTTGGCGCTGAAGATGGATATCTCTGCCAATGTGTTGCGCAATAAGTTGGCGCCGGGTATCGAATCACATTACCCGTCGTTTGAAGAGGTATCGCAGATCGTTGAGCTATGTCGCGAGGCAGATGTCAAAGATGCGATGTTGCCGTTGCACGCCTTGTTGGCGCGGCATGGCATGGCGGCCTTCGTGGTGCCGGAACCGCAGCAGATCAGTAATGACGATTTGTCGCAAACTGTCTGTCGCGTGATGAGCCAGGTTGGCAGCGTTGCTGAAGCCGTATCTGACGCCTTGCTAGACGGTGTCATTACCAACGCCGAAGCCGATTTGATCGAGCGCGAATTTCAGGGGGCATTGACTGCGCTCGGTGAATGGCGTGCACGTATCCGTGCACGCAGTGGTAAGCAGTAAGCGCTGCACGAACGCAACGCTTATCCCAATCAGGCATTACCAATACCGGAATACGCAACTTTGCTATAGCGTTGCTCGTATTCCGGTTCCAAGGTTCCCATCAGCCTGTCCCAGAATAGAAAATACCAGCCGTAGTTATAGCGCGCCTTGGCATGATGCGTGTTGTGTGCGACGGAAGTGTTGATCCAGCGGCCAGCCCAATGCGTCGCTGTACCTGGTGGAAAAATCTCATAGCCGAGATGCCCATAAATCGCATATGCGGTATTAATCCATGAGAAGAGGAACAAAGCCAAGCCGTGTGCCGGTATCGTGAACAGGATAATCACGTTCGCTCCTGCATCGACCACCGCTTCCAACGGATTGACCGAATAGGTACTCCAGGGGTTTGGATTTAGCGAACGGTGATGCGTCAGGTGAAAATAACGGAATAGCCTGCGATGATGCATCAGCCGATGCGTCCAATAGAAATAGGTGTCCTGCACCAACATCATCAATAAAATGCTGATGAAGAAATAGGGCCAGCCATAGTCACTGATATGCGCATAAAAACGCATATAGGGCTGGAGGCCAAAGGCAAACAGGATTGGCACGATGCTGGCGAAGATCGCGATACTGACTAGCGATTGCAGGAGCTCCCGACGTATCTGTCCGCGTGGGGGACTTGGCAATTGCAGCTTGCTGCGCTTACCGGGATGCTTGTACCACCACCAGCAAGCAGCGACAAATAGACCACCGAGAATGAAGTAACGTTGTGCTTCGTTGGCGGCAAAGAAGGCGATGGTGCCAATCAATTTCTGTATCGATGGTGGCAAGCTGACCAGATTGTGCATGGAATCTCCTCGAACGGTTGAAGGGACAGCGTTGCAATTCTAGAGAGTCCAAGCTTGGGCCAAGCTGAAGGCTGATGGGCGCTATATTCGCTTTCATCAACTGTTTGATGAGCCGCCATTAAAGCGATATTTTTTGAGTACGCCATCCTTGTCGAACAAGAGCGCGAATTCCTTACCCCGAAAATCCTTCGCGTGTACGAATAGCGAAACATAGGGGACATACAACAGCACACTAGAGAAATTCTGGTCGAATTGGTAAATCCAGATTTCGTAGGGATCGCCATTGTTGAACGTGAGGACTTGTGCGTCACCAAGCAACTTTGCCACATCGGCCTTTGTGGTCTTGCCAGGTGTGAGCGATGCTGTAGCTTGTGATTGATCCAGTTGTGCGACCTTGCCATTGCCGACAGAAGTACAAGCAGATAGTGTTAAAACCAAAGCGATTGCCAACACCTGTCGCAGAAACGATTTCTTCATGATGTTCTTGCCTTAATTGATTGCGGATTGTGCTGCTGATGCATTTGCTTGTTGTGAATGGGGTTGCGGATCTTCCATATAGTCGAATTCGACCAAGGTGTCGTCCGGCCAACTGGCGTCGGCCATGGGCAGATCATAGACCCGATCATTCAGATGCATGAAATCGACTAACGGCTTTGCTACAGGCGGTTCATGGATTGCGTACAGCCACACTGTGGTTTGTAGCGGCCAACGTCTTTCCTTGTTGATCAGCGTGATGCCAAATACCGGTTGATCGGCAAGAAAAGCCCAGTGCACAGATGGCATGCTGCATACATCGATATTCGGGCGCGCAGCCAGCAAGACCAGATTGCCCGGCGATGGTGGAACGACGGTCAGGCCAGCAGCAAAGTCCACCTCGCATTCCAGCCTCAAATCGCCCAGGCGACGGGTGTTATCCGGCAAGCCGGGTGTTCTGATCGAAGGCCGCCAAGCAAAACTCTTTTCTGGACGATTGGTGACCAAGTCGCCTCTCTCCTTATCGGCCACAGCATCGATAGGAAGGTCAAACTCCCAATTCGTACTCAGCTCAATATCGCGCCGAACTGAATCGCTTTTCAGGTGCAACTTCACGCCGTCACGATCCAACTTCTCGTTTCTTTGGTATAACCTGAAATGCAATTCGGCCTGAGGCGCCAGATAATGGTATTTGTTAAAGGCTTCGACGCCTTTCAACGTGTCGTGATAGTCATGCTGATCACGATCTGGCGCCTTACCGACGACATCGACTGTGATGGCATCAGATGCCGCTTCCTGAGCGGAAGTTAATGCCGCAGTTGAAGCTTGAGACATGCCCGATGAGGCCGCCAGTGCAAACAGGATTGGACTAAAGCGTCGTGGAAAACGAAAAAGCAACATAAATTGATCTCTCTTTATTTGATGTTGAAGAGACGAGAAATTCGCCTATGCTATCCTCGCAAGCAACGGATGAACCAATTTTGTGATTCTACTAGTGGCAATCTTTGGCTAAGCTTAAGCTTGATCTCGCTATAATCTCCGCATGCATATCCTGATCATTGAAGATGACCTCGACCTTGGCTTGGCGTTGCAACAGGCGCTCAAAGCCGAAGGTCTGAGCAGCGAGTGGTTGCGCCGTGTCGCGGATGCGCCGCGCATGTTCGACGGTATGAGTGTCGATTGCGTATTGCTTGATCTGTCGTTGCCAGATGGTACTGGCTTTGACCTGCTCAAGCGCTGGCGCCGTGCTGGTGTTGGCGTCCCGATCATCGTCATCACTGCACGTTCAGCTCTGGAAGATCGTCTTGCAGGTCTGGATGGTGGTGCAGACGACTTCGTCGTCAAGCCGTTTGCGACGGCGGAGATTGTCGCCCGCATTCGTGCCGTATTGCGACGTTACGCGCAGCAGGCGAGCGAAATGTGGACGATAGGTGACCTGCAAATCGAGCCGCGTAGTTATCGTGCACGTTTGCATGACGAATTGCTTGACCTGTCGCCGCGTGAATTTCACCTGATGCTGGAACTGGCGCGTGAACCGGGTGCCGTTGTGCCGAAGGGCGTCTTGGCGCAAAGACTGGAACCACTCGGCGATGCTGTCGATTTTAGTGCGATTGAAGTACATGTATCCAACCTGCGACGCAAGATTGGCGCGGAGCGCATCCGCACAGTGCGTGGGGTCGGCTATATGTTGGCAACATGAAGCGGCTCACAAATCTACTGCGGCCAACGCTGGTACGGCGCGTTGTGCTGGCACTGCTGATTGCGTTCGGTGGCGTCTGGTTGATTTTGATGACCCTGGAATACCGCCGAGCTACGGATCAGCAGGCTATCAACGACAACCTGTGCGCCTCCGGCATTGCCTTGCTGGCCTCGATAGAACATATCGATGATCCCGCCGAAGCGCGTGCGACCATCGCCATCGCCTCAAACCTGATCAATGGGTCTTACCGGATGCGGCAATTGCCATCTTTTGTGTATCTGCAATTGTTTGATAAAAGTGGCAAACAGCTGTTTTTATCGCCGGAAGCGGGCGTGATCACATTGACTGGCGACTCAAAGCAACTGACGCAGCAAACTTATGGCGGTGTGCCCTACATCGTTTATCAAGGGGAAAATGCGCATTGGAAGCTGCTGTTTGCTGCACCGCGCTTCCATGGCCTGCTGGTTTTAAGGGAGTTGGTCGGTAATCTGACTTTTTATATGCTGGTCGCGTTTCCCTGTGTGTTAATCCCGATCTGGATTGCTGTCGGACGCGGCTTGCAACCATTGCGCAAGTTATCGAATCTGATTGCAGCAAAGGATGCGCGCGATTTGCGTCCACTTGATTTTGATCCGAGGTATCTCGAATTGAAGCCGGTTGTCGCGTCGATTGATGACCTGCTGGCACAGCTACGGGCCAAGATTGCGCGTGAACATGCGTTTGTACAAGACGCTGCGCATGAATTGCGTACGCCGATTGCGGTGATTTCTGCTCAAGCGCATGTGCTGGCAAAAGCGACTACGGCACAAGAGCACGATGAGGCGGAGCAACGCATGGATATGTCGATTGCGCGTGCCTCACACCTGATCCAACAATTGCTGTTGCTCGCACATATCGAAGGCGAACGTCCGCGCGACGATAGAGAGTGCGATGTCGCCCAATTGGTGCGCAATGAACTGGCGATGGTCGCGACTGATGCAATGGCGCGCCAGATCGAATTGGCGCTGGAAGCACCGGATCAATTGCCGCACGTATTGGAGCAGGACGCGTTTCAGTCGATACTGCGCAATCTTCTGCACAACGCGATCCGCTATGCGCATGCGGGTGGGCAGGTCGTGGTAGAGCTGATAGGGCGCAGCGAGCAATTAATCCTGAGTGTGTCCGACGATGGCCCTGGCATCGCCGAAGCCGAGCGCGCTTTGGTGTTTGAGCGCTTTTATCGCTGCGTTGGCAATCAGGTCAGCGGTTCTGGTTTAGGTTTGGCAATCGTCAGGCAAGCGGCAGAACGCCTTGGCGGTTTTGTGTTGCTGACGACCGGTTTGGCAGGCAAGGGCTGTCGCTTTGAAGTGACAATACCCGTAGCAATCAAGCGTCCTGCTATCATAACTGATCCTCAATAGCCGCATAAATTCGGCGCGCAAGCAGGACGGAAATTGTCCGCAATAAGCGATATTTTTGTGGTGTGCGCTTGACCTGCGCGGCGAATAACAGGACTGGAAATGACTGTAGTCAGCAATACGATATCTCCCAACAAGCGTGCACTCTATTTGCGCAGCGTCATTTCGATGATTGCGGCGGTGGCGCTGTTTTCGTTCATGGATAGCTTCTTGAAGCTGCTGTCCGCGCATTATCCGCCAATGCAGGTTGCGGCTTTGCGTGGCATGTCGTCGCTGCCATTGGTTTGCCTTTACGTCGTCTGGCGGCGTGCGTTACCGACCTTGTTCCGCATTCGCTGGAAATTTCATTTGCTGCGTGCGGTGATCGGTATTGCGATGCTGTCCTCGTTTTCATTTGCCTTGCAGACCTTGCCGTTGGCAGAAAGCTATTCGCTGTTTTTCGTAGCCCCTCTGATGATTACCGGGCTTTCCGCGCCGATGTTGGGTGAAAAGGTTGATGCGCCACGCTGGCGCGCTATTGTGATCGGCTTTTTCGGTGTGTTGGTGGTGTTGCGGCCAACCGGCAATGGGATGCTGACGTTGGCAGGCTTTGCGGTATTGGGCACGGCAGTCGGCTATGCGATTTCATCGATCACGGTGCGCATGATTGGTCGTACCGATTCCAGCGAAAGCATGGTGTTCTGGCTGATGTTGTCCATGTCGGTTGGTGCCGGCGGTTTGGCTGCACCGCATTGGGTGCCGATTGCCTCGGCTGATTGGCCATTGATCGTTGGCTTGGGTTTATTCGGTTTCGTCGCGCAATTGCTGATCACGGACGCATTCAAGCATGGCGAAGCATCGGCGATTGCGCCGTTTGAATATACCGCGCTGGCTTGGGGTATCGCGCTGGATTGGTTCCTGTGGCACAGCTTGCCGGATGGCTGGATGCTGTTTGGATCGACCATCATCATTGCCAGCGGTATCTATCTGATCCGACATCAAGCCATTAACATAGAAGCCGAGCATCCATAAACTGCGCATGATTGCGATCACCATTTCCTCCAGGTTTGCTTGGGGGAAATGCAAAATTGCTATACCATCTGACACTCCAATAAACGCCGTCACCAAGATGGCGAATAACAGACAGGAGTTGACACATGTTGCAATTTAAACCAAAGAAGCTGGCGCAATGCGTGCTGCTGGCGTTCGCCGCTGTGACTGCCAATGCAGCCCATGCCGATAACGCTGCCGATGCGCGTTTTGAATCAGTCGCAAACGATTTCATCCAGAAGCTGCTGCGTACGCATCCTGAAACCGCCACTGCCATGGGCGACCATCGCTATGACAGCGCTACCAGCGACTACAGTGCGCGTGGCGTTGCAGCTGATCGGGCTCTGTACCACCACACACTGGATTTGTTGACCGCAATCCCTGCCAAGGATTTGTCGCCGGATGATGCTGTCGATAGCGCCATCCTGCAAAATGAATTGCATTCGCGCCTGTTCGACATCGAAGTCATGAATGTCGCCGCGCGTGAGCCTTTGAACTATAACCCGGCACAAGGCATCTACCTGTTACTGGCGCGCGATTATGCGCCAATCAAGCAACGCCTGGAAGCGGTTAATGCACGTCTGCAAGCGATCCCGAAGATTCTGGAAGCTGCCAAGCATAACCTGAAGAACCCACCGCGCGTATTCACCGAAACTGCGATCAAGCAGAATCAAGGCGCTATCGGCATGGTTAAGGATGAACTGGACGAATACCTGAAAGACGCACCGGAAATGCGTGCGAAGCTGGCGCCAGCACGCAAGCATGCTATTGCTGCATTGACAGCGTATGGCCATTGGCTGGAGAAGGATTTGTTGCCACGCTCGAATGGCGATTTCCGCATCGGCAAGGAAAATTTCCGCCAGAAGCTACGCTATGCGTTGGATTCTGATCTGACGCCAGAGCAAATCCTGACTGGTGCAGAAACTGAGTTGAAGGCAACGCAGCAAGCCATGGTCGATGTGGCGACGCCGCTGTATCGCCAATACTTCCCGGAGCAGCCAGTTGAAGGCGTCGATGGCAAGGTCATCGTACGCAAAGTGCTCGATAAGCTGGCAGAAGCACGCTCGAATAACGACACCATCGTCGCAAAAGCCAAGGGTAAACTGGCGGAAGCGACCGACTTTGTTCGTGACCACAAATTGTTGACGTTGCCTGCTGACCCCATCCAGGTCATCGTGATGCCTGAGTTCCAGCGCGGTGTGGCGATTGCTTATTGCGATCCGGCAGGCCCGTTGGAAAAGAATGGCGCAACCTTCTACGCGATCTCACCAACGCCATCGGACTGGACGCCGCAACGCGCCGACTCCTTCTTCCGTGAATATAACAATGCGATGTTGAACGACCTGACCGTGCATGAAGCGATGCCGGGCCATTACGTGCAATTGAGCATCGCCAATAAGGTCAAGAAATCGACGCTGATTCGCGACATGTTCAACAGCGGCACCTTTGTAGAAGGCTGGGCGACCTATGCTGAGCAATTCATGGCTGACGCTGGCTTCGGTGGCCCGGAAACCAAGATGGAACAGTTGAAGATGCGCCTGCGGTTGATCATCAATTCCATCCTTGACCAGAAAATCCATGCTGGTGACATGACCGAAGAGCAGGCCATGAAGCTGATGATGGACGAAGGGTATCAGGAAGAGGGCGAAGCTGCGGGTAAATGGCGTCGTGCGCTGCTGACTTCGACGCAGCTATCGACTTACTTCGTCGGCAACATGGAAAACAATGCATTGGCACGTGATCTGAAAGCCAAGACCGGCGGCACTGATCAGCAGGTGCATGATGAAATGCTGGCGCATGGATCGATTGCGACCAAATATATCCGCCAGCTGGACGGTCTATAACAGCTAAGTAGCATTCAGTAGCTGACAGCCCTTGCTTCGCGCGTCGAAGCAAGGGCTTTTTTATGGCACCTGGTTTCGCTTATTTGCAGTTCAGCGGCAGCAGGGCAGGCGGGATATTGGTCTGGTTTGCGCCCACAATCGTCATCTTATTCGGTGCAGGTGCATTACCGCAAACCCAGGTGATCGGTACGACCGGCGAATCCATCACCACTGCGGGGCGGAAGCTTAAAATCTTGCCTTTGATCGATGAAATTGCGCGATTGCCGAAGGTCACATTCACTGCACCATTCACGACTTGTACGGACGTCACATAGTTGCCGACTATTTTGTCGGCCGATGGCAAACCGGCTGCCTCGTTATTGGCGGGCATGGTTTGCGCCAATGCCCATGAGGCTGCAATCGGTGTTTCTGCCACCGTGGTCAACGGCGTGATCGATTCGATCTGCTCGCGCACAACACGATAGTAATAGGATGGAATCGTCATCATCGCCAGTATCGCGATGATGGCAATAACCACCATCAATTCGATCATGGTAAAGCCGCTGTGCCTGGAAGCCGATTCTTGAAATTTTTTCATGTGCAGGACTATAGCCCAATCGCGCGACGCACGAAAATTTTTCTGCCTTGAGGGGCTTGAGGATTGCTTGTCATCAACTGCTTTTCACATACTGAAAGCATAAACCTATATCGGATGACGATAGTGATTTCGCGCTATGCACAATTCGGTTGTGCCGTGTAATATAGAGTTGTGGGTAACATTGACTGACCGAAATTCCTTGGTCTGCACAGTTCCATGCATTGCACCTGCATTCCGGTGCGTCGCTACAATTCAGGAGGGTATATGACATCGTCAACCGCTTATGAATTTCAGTATGCCGTCGAGGGGGCGAATCGTCGCTACCTGATTTCCCCTATCTATTCCGACGACGGTCATATCCAACGCTTCTCGATCGCTCAGGAAGCACCACCCGGTAAGTCTGGACAAATTATTAATATCGAGCTTGATCCAGATGTGTTCAAACAAACCGCCATGCCGGGGCCGGAAGTCCTTTCCCGTATTGCGATTGGGCAGGCCCGGCAGGAAAAGTTGTTTGGTTCCGCCAGCTATGAAGAAGGTCTGCTACTGGACTTCGCCATAGAACCCTGGGAAGGCGACTTGAGACCCTTGAATAGTTAAAGAAACTCATTCAACCCAAAGCCGCCTCAAAAAGGCTAATGCCGTTCAGTTAAGACTGGACGGCATTTTTATTTTATAGGGTTGTAAACTGTGTCGGGGGCTGTTAACCT
>Ga0116226_10001030_pt1 | contig 24374 bp, 17 predicted proteins | sample S1TSphfallax_FD_89692 | JGI IMG/M metagenome (GOLD analysis project Ga0116226, IMG submission 89692) | Host-associated microbial communities from peat moss isolated from Minnesota, USA - S1T2_Fa - Sphagnum fallax MG | ecosystem: Host-associated > Plants > Peat moss > Unclassified | place: USA... | reverse complement strand
TCGAGGCGCAGGCCCCGCCGACCGCCGCAACCGCGTCGGCCGCGCGGCCGAGGCCCGCGCCGCCGCCGCCCAATCGCGCCGGCACGGTCAGGCCGAGCAGCCCGGCGCCGCGCAGCGCCGCCAAACTGTCGAACGGGAAGCTGGCGTCGCGGTCATGCGCGGTCGCGGCGGCGGCGATGTCCGCCAGCACGTCTTGCCTGACAGGCGATGGCGCGTGATGCAGATCCATGGCTACCAGTTGTCCCCCATCCCAAGCAGCCACGGCAGATCGACTTGCAGGTCGGCGCGCACGCGGGCCCGGGGTTGCGGCACCGCCGGTGGGGAGGGAACGGCGGCCGTCGCACCCGGGCGCGACTGGAATCTGAGCGTAGGCAACAGTGGAAGCAATCAACTCAACGGTCATGTTGCGGGGTTCCGCGAATTCCCATTACATTTAACGATACGTGATCGTGAGTCAAGATGTCCTCCACCATCAGGCCGTAGAGCGTCGGCATGGGCACATGGCCGTGCCAGCGCGCCGGACCCGTTCATCGTGCCACCGGGCAACGGGTGCCCGGTCTGCCCACGCCAGGCCTAGCGGTCGCGGTCGCGCATCCTGGCCTGTCAGTGAGTAGTTTCCGAGCCTGCCGGTGCCGAACTTCGGCTCTCTATAGTCGCAGTCGAAAGAATCCTGGATCGGGCGTCGCGTGCCGTCGCAACGACCCGATTGCACACGATTGCCGATGTCCGCCACGCCAGGACGGGCCAAGGCCACGGCCGGTGCCGCGCACGGAAAGCCATCCGCCGACAGCGAGATTCAGCCTGCTAACTCATCGGGGTCACGATAATGAATGCGCCCACCTCAACCTTCGATGCAAAGGAAGGACCCGTCATTGTCCCGCAACCCGGCGAGCCGAATACACTCGGCCGTGACGAATTGCGCCGGATGGACGCTTATTGGCGTGCCGCCAATTATCTCTCCGTCGGGCAGATTTATCTCTACGACAATCCGTTGCTGCGCGAGCCGCTGACGCTGGCGCATGTCAAACCGCTGGTGGTCGGCCACTGGGGCACGACGCCGGGGCAGAATTTCATCTACGTGCATTTGAACCGGGTCATCAAGAAGCATGACCTGGACATGATCTACGTCGCCGGTCCGGGCCACGGCGGCCCGGCCATCGTGGGCAACGTGTATCTCGAGGGCACATGGAGCGAGGTATATCCGAACGTCACCCAGGACGAAGCCGGGCTGCAAAAACTGTTCAAGCAATTCTCGTTTCCGGGTGGCATTTCCAGCCACGTCGCGCCGTCAACGCCGGGTTCAATTCATGAAGGCGGCGAGCTCGGCTATTCGCTGAGCCACGCCTTCGGCGCCGCGTTCGACAATCCCGCGTTGATCGTCGCCTGCATCGTCGGTGACGGCGAGGCGGAGACCGGGCCGCTGGCGACTGCGTGGCAGTCCAACAAGTTCCTCGACCCGATCACGGATGGCGCGGTGCTGCCGATCCTTCACCTCAACGGCTACAAGATCAGCAACCCGACGGTCCTCGCGCGCATCGAGCACGACGAGCTGGAGCAGTTCTTCCGAGGTTGCGGCTGGACTCCGCTGTTCGTCGAGGGCGATGATCCGGAGACGATGCATCAACTGATGGCCGCCGCGATGGAAACGGCGGTCGAAGAGATCGGGCGCATCCAGCACCACGCCCGCACGACGAACGACCCGGGCCGCCCGCGCTGGCCGATGATCGTGCTGCGCTCACCGAAGGGATGGACGGGGCCGAAAGTTGTCGATGGCTTGCAGATCGAAGGTACGTTCCGGTCGCATCAGGTACCGATCATCGTCGACGCCGCGCATCCCAGCCACGTCAAGCTGCTCGAAGCCTGGATGAAAAGCTACAGTGCGGAGGAACTGTTCGACGCGAACGGCCGCCTGATCGAAGAACTCGCCGATCTTGCGCCGAAGGGCAACCGGCGGATGGGCGCCAATCCGCACGCCAACGGCGGCATCCTGCTGCATGATTTGCGGATGCCGGACTTCCGCGCGCACGCCGTGACAGTGCCATCGCCCGGTGCGGTCGTCGGCCAGGACACGCTGATTCTCGGCAAGTTCCTGCGCGACGTGGTGGCGCTCAATCAACAACAGCGCAATTTCCGCATCTTCGGCCCGGACGAGACGCTCTCCAACCTGCTCGGCGCTGTCTTTGAGGACACCAGCCGGCAGTGGGATGCGGGCATGGAAGCGAACGATGAATTCCTCGCACCCGACGGCCGCGTGCTCGACTCGATGCTCAGCGAGCATCAGTGCGAGGGTTGGCTCGAGGGTTATCTTCTCACCGGACGGCACGGGCTGTTCAACAGCTACGAGGCGTTCATCCGCATCGTCGACTCGATGTTCAGCCAGCACGCAAAGTGGCTGAAAGTGACGCTGGAGTTGCCATGGCGGCGGAAGATCGCGTCGCTGAACTACCTCCTCGCCTCGCATGTCTGGCAGCAGGACCATAATGGCTTCACCCACCAGGACCCCGGCTTCCTCGATCACGTGATCAACAAGAAGGCCGACATCGTGCGGGTCTATCTGCCGCCCGATGCCAACTGCCTGCTGTCCGTGTTCGACCATTGCCTGCGCAGCAGGCACTACGTGAATGTCGTGGTCGCCGGCAAGCACCCGCTGCCGCAATGGCTCAGCATGAGCGCCGCTGTCCTGCATTGCACTGAGGGCATCGGCATCTGGCAGTGGGCGAGCAACGACCAGCACGGCGAGCCCGACGTGGTGATGGCCTGCTGCGGCGACACGCCGACGCTGGAAGTTCTCGCCGCCGTCTCGATCCTGCGCAAGCACCTGCCCGACGTGAAGATCCGGGTGGTGAACGTGGTCGATCTGATGCGGCTGCAACCTTGCGCGGAACATCCGCACGGGCTGAGCGAGGAGGACTACGACTCGCTGTTCACGAAGGACAAGCCGATCATCTTCGGTTTTCACGGCTATCCGTCGCTTGTCCTCGGCATGACCTACCGCCGGACCAACCGCAACCTGCATGTGCGGGGCTACAAGGAAGAGGGCACGATCACCACGGCGTTCGACATGCGGGTGCAAAACGACCTGGACCGTTTCCATCTTGTGCAGGACGTGGTCGACCACCTGCCGGATCTGGGAAGTGCCGGCACCTACCTGAAGCAGTTGATGCGGGACAAGCTGATCGAGCACAAGCTGTATATCGACTTGCACGGCGAAGACCTGCCGGAAATCCGCGATTGGAAATGGGGCGACGCCGCGTGAGCAAGCAAGACCTCGCCGATACCGCGAACGCGCTTGTTGCCGGCGACAAGGGCCTGCTCGCGATGGATGAGAGCAACGCCACTTGCAACAAGCGTTTCGCCGAGGTCGGCATCGCGCAGACCGAGCAAGCCCGGCGCGCGTGGCGCGAGCTGATCGTGACGACACCCGCTCTCGGCGAATGTATCAGCGGCGCCATCCTGTATGACGAGACGATCCGCCACAGAGCCGACAACGGCACGCCGATCATTGATCTTCTCGTTCATGCCGGCATCATTCCCGGCATCAAGGTCGATACCGGCGCGACGGATCTGGCCGGCCGCCCCGGCGAGAAGGTGACCGACGGGCTGGATGGCTTGCGGACCCGCCTGTTGGAGTACGGCAAGATGGGCGCGCGCTTCGCCAAGTGGCGCGCCGTGATCGTGCTCGGTGACGGGATGCCGAGCAGAGGGTGCATCGACGCGAACGCCCACGCGCTGGCGCGTTATGCCGCCCTGTGCCAGGAGGCCGGACTGGTTCCCGTCGTCGAGCCGGAGGTGCTGATGGCGGGCGGGCACTCGCTGGAGCGGTGCGAGGCGGCGACCGAGGACGTGCTGCGCGCCGTCTTCGCGCAGCTTCATGACCAGGGCGTGATGCTGGAGGGGATGATCCTCAAGCCCAACATGGTGCTGCCGGGTCTGAGCTGCGCCATGTGGGAGACGGCCGAGGCGGTCGCGGACACCACCATCGCCTGCCTGCTGCGCGTCGTTCCCGCCGCCGTGCCAGGGGTGGCGTTCCTGTCCGGCGGCCAATCGAGCGAGCTGGCGTCCGCGCGTTTGAACGCGATGAACGTCAAAGCCAGGGCTTCGGGATTGCGCGTGCCGTGGGAGCTGGCGTTTTCGTTCGCGTGCGCCATCCAGCAGCCGGCGATGCAGATCTGGCGCGGCGAGTCCGCAAATGGGAAGGCGGCGCAGCGCGCGCTGTATCATCGGGCACACTGCAACGTTGCCGCGCGCCGAGGCGAATACAGCGCCGCCTTGGAGAACTCCTGACCGGGCCGCGCAGGCAGGCTTGCGACCGGACGGCTTGTATCGCAATACTCCATTTCGCAGGCATTCGCCGAAGCGCGAGTGCCGCGTCAACCGGGATGGAGATTGCGACATGGTATCGGATGGACTGCATTACCTCAGCCTGCTCGATCTGTCGGCAAAGCTGAAATCTGGTGCCGTCACACCGCTGGCGGTGACGGAGGCATTGCTCGCCCGCATCGAAAAGCTCGATGGCACGTTGAAATCCTACACGACGGTTCTCGCGGACCGTGCCATCGAGCAGGCGCGCGCGGCCGGCGATGAGATCAAGGCCGGATTCTGGCGCGGCCCGCTGCATGGCGTGCCGATCGCGGTGAAGGATCTCTGCTACACATCCTATGCGCCGACGACGGCCGGCATGTACATCCACCGGGACTTCGTGCCATCCTACAACGCAACCGTGGTCGAGCGGCTGGAACAGGCGGGCGCGATCATTCTCGGCAAGCTCTCGATGACCGAGGGTGCCTTTGCGACGCATCATCCGAAGATGAAGACGCCGATCAATCCATGGAATGCCGAGGTCTGGACGGGCTCATCATCGAGCGGCTCGGGGGCCGCGACGGCGGCGGGGCTGTGCTATGGCTCGCTCGGCTCAGACACCGGCGGCTCGATCCGTTTTCCCTCGGCCGGCTGCGGGCTGACAGGATTGAAGCCGACCTGGGGGCGCGTGAGCCGTTATGGCATCTGCCATCTTTCCGAATCGCTCGACCATATCGGCCCGATGACTCGCACCGCCGCCGACTGCGCGGCGATGATGGCGGCGATCGCCGGGGCGGACCAGAACGACCCGACAGCGCTGCTGGCGCCGGTGCCCGATTATCTCGCGGAACTCGGGGGCAACATTCGCGGACTGCGCGTCGGGATTGCCGAAGCCTATGCGTTCGAGCCGGCCGGTCCCGAGGTGCGCGCGGTGCTGTTGGCGGCGAAGGAGGCGCTTTCGGAGCTTGGCGCGCGGATGGTGCCGATCACGTTCCCTTCGATCACCGACGCCTCGACCGCGTGGGGACAGTTGTGCGCGGTGGAAACGGCGATCGCGCACGAAGCGACCTATCCGAGCCAGGCTGCCGAGTATGGCGAGGGCCTGGGCGGATTCATCGCCTCGGCCGGCAAGGTTTCGGCGATGGATCTCGGGAAGGCGCAAATCGCGCGCGGCAAGTTCGCGGGGGAGGTGGCCGCGGCGTTCGAGGACATCGACGTGCTGCTGATCCCGGTGATGAAAGACCCGACGCCAGGGGCGGCCGAGTGGATCGAGATGGTCAAGGGCGACATCTCCCACCTGCTGCGCTACACAGCAGAGTTCAATTTCACCGGGATGCCGGCGATCACGCTGAATGGCGGCTTCGACAAACGCGGCGCGCCGATCGGGTTCCAGCTCGTCGGCAAGCATTTGTCCGAGCCGCTGTTGCTGAAGGCCGCGCACGCCTTCCAGTCGATCACCGACTATCACGCGAAGCATCCCGCGCTGTCGTAGCGCGGCAATCGGCACGGCCGCGCGTGCGGCCGTGCCGAAGTGCTGCGTGTCAGGCGGCGAGCGCCGGCAGCGCGGTGTGCCAGCCGGCTTCGGCTTCGTAGGCGGCACCGATGCGCAGCACCGTCGGCTCGTCGAACAGGCGGCCGACGATCTCCATGCCGAGCGGCAGACCATCGGCGGAGAAGCCGATCGGCAGCGCCAGCGCGGGGTGCCCCGTCACGTTGAACGGGATCGTCAGCATTGCCGTCCATCGCGTCGCGTCGCGACCAAATGCGTCGAATCGCGGCGCCGGGCTGATGCCGGTCGCGGTGATGAGGCCGTCGCATTGCGCGAGCACCCCGTTGACGGCAGCGGACAGCTCCATCCTGGTACGGAATGCCTGCACCAGGTCGGCGGCCGACAGCACGGCACCGGCGGCGATGCGCTGGTAGGTGAAGCGGCCATAGGCGAGCGGGCGCGTCTTCAAATCCTGCTCATGGATCGCGTACGCCTCGGCGATCAGAATGACCCGGCCACACGCCTCGAACAGGTTGTAGCTTGGCAGGTCGACCGGCACGATCTCGGCCCCAAGGCCCGCCAGTGTCTCCACGGCATCGTCGATCGCCGCCAGCACATCAGGCGTCGCGGCCGGATTGTCGGCGAAGAAGGCGCGCGGGTACCCGAGGGTCAGGCCCTTCAGGTCGCGGCGAAGACCGGCGGAAAAATCCGGCACCGGCACATTGGCGCTCATCGGATCGAGCGGATCGTATCCCGCGATCACCTGCATCGTCAGCGCCGTGTCCTCGACGGTCTTGGTCAGCGGGCCGCAATGGTCGAGGCTGTAGGAGAGCGGAAACACCCCGCGCCGCGAGACACGGCCATAGGTCGGCTTCAACCCGACGATGCCGCAATAACAGGCAGGGCCACGAATCGAGCCGCCGGTATCGGACCCCATCGCCATCCGCAGCATCCCGGCCGCCACCGCCGCACCGGAGCCCGACGACGAGCCGCCTGGAATATGCTCGGGATTCCACGGATTGCGTGCCGGCGGAAACGGCAGGTCGAAACTCGGGCCGCCGATCGCGAATTCGTGCGTGCCGAGCTTGCCGAGCAACACGCCACCGCCCGCCGCGAGCCGCGCCGCCACATGGCTGTCCGCCGTCGGCACGTTGTCCTCACGAAGAGCCGAGTGGCAGGTCGTGCGAATGCCGGCGGTGTCGTAGATGTCCTTCAGGCCATACGGAATGCCGTGCATCGGCCCGCGATCTTCGCCGCGCCGCAACTCCGCATCGGCACGGGCGGCGTCGGCGAGGGCCCGCTCGCGCGTGACCAGGATGAAGGCGTCGAGCGCGCCGTCCAGCGCGTCGATGCGGCTGAGGGCGTGGCGGGTCAACTCGTCCGAGGAGACGGCCCCATCGCGCAGCGCCCGGCCGGCCTGCGCAATCGAAAGCTCGTGCAGTTGGGTCATTGCCCGCTCTCCGGCCAGCGGGTGCTGAACGGTTCGGCGGCGGCGGAGCGCGGGCCGCGCAACAGCGCGGCCATGCGGAGCAAATCGGCCGCTTCCCGGGTCACGCCCGCCAGCAGGTCGGCGGGCACCACGAGGCCCGCCGCCTGGCAGCGGGCCTCGATATCCTGTTCCGTCGCAGTCATGTCCATTTCCCTCACCTACCAGGTCTGCCAGTCGCCGAGCCCTTCCAGGCCGGCGGCGGCCCGCAGCGTGACAGCGTCCTGGAAATGCCGGCCGATCAGCATCAGGCCGACCGGCAGCCCGTCCCGCATCGCCACCGGCACGCTGACCGCCGGATGCCCGCTGGCATTCAGCGCGGCGGTGTTGCCGATCATCGGCAACGCCACTTTCAACATTTCGCCGAACGTCGCCTGCGTCGGCGGCATCGGCAGCGCCGGGAACGGCACCGTCGGCATCGCCACCACGTCGCAACGCCCGAACGCCTTGGTGTAGGCGGCACGCACGGCGCCGCGCAGCGCCTGCGCCTTCGCGAAATAGCGGCCGTGGTAGCGATGCTGCAAATGCTCGCCCATCACCAGCGTCATCGTCGCCGACGCGCTGAGTGCCTCCGGCCGGGCGCGCCAGCCTTGCGCGAACGCATCGAGCAACGGCATCGAGACATGGCCCTCCGCATAACCGCCGGTGCCGGCACCGAACATCAGCGCCGCCGTGCCCTCGATGCAGACCGCGTTCCAGATGTCGAACATCTCCTCGTGCGCGGGCACGGAGATTTCCTCCACCTCGGCGCCGGCGGCCTGCATCCGCGCCAAAGCGTCGCGGACGGCGGCGTCGGTTGCCGGGTCGCTTTCCGGGCGGCCGAAGCCCTGCGACACGAGGCCGATGCGCAGCCCGCGCAGCCCCTCGCCGATGGCGGCCAGATAGTCGACCGGCGCGAGCGTCGCCGGCTGGCGCGGGTCCAGCCCGTCCGGGCCGGCGATCACGGTGAGCAGGCGGGCCACGTCCTCGACGGTGGCACCCATCGGCCCGACATGGTCGATGCTCGCCTCCAGCGCGCAAATGCCGGTGTAGGGCACGAGGCCATGCGTCGGCTTCAGCCCGACCACGCCGCACCAGGCCGCCGGAATGCGGATCGAGCCGCCCTGGTCGCAGCCGAGCGCCATCGGCACGTCGCCGGCCGCGATCACGGCGGCGCTGCCGCTCGAGGACCCGCCGGCGGCAAACCCATGCTTGCGCGGGTTCTGCACCCGCTCCGGCCAACTGGTATGGCTATGGCCGGAATAGCTGAGGTTCTCGCACACCGTCTTGCCAGCGATGGTGCCGCCGGCCGCCAGGATGCGCGTGACCACGGTCGCATCGGAATCTGCGATGAAACCATCCAGCACCTGCGAGCCGTTGCGCAGCGGCATCCCGCGCACCAGCGTGTTGTCCTTCACGCCGACGGACTTGCCCGCGAGCAGGCCCTTGCCCGATCCGGTGATCGGCCCCATCCAGGCCCAGGCGCCGTGCGGATTTTCCTCCGCCGTCGGCGGCCGGCCCGGCGCGCGCGGCGACATGTCGGCGCCCGGTGCCACCGGGTCCGGCATTGCGTCGAGCCGCGCCAGTGCGCTGACGGCGTTGCCCAATGTCTCGCGGATGATCCCGGCGGTTTCGGTGGTGAGTGTTTGCAGGCCGAGGCGATCCGCGGCGGCTTGCAGGTCGGCGATGGTCGGTCCGGTGAATCCCATGGCTCAGGCCGCCTTCTTGAGGGCAACCGCACAGGATTCGAGCACCTCGGCGGTCAGCATCACGTCGGCGAACAGGGCGGCCATGTTGCCGAGCGTCGCGTTGTGCTCGGCGTCGTTCAGCGCGGCGTTGCCGTCGGCGACGAAGATCACGCGATAATCGCGTTGCATGGCGTCGCGTGCCGTCGATTCGCAGCAGCAATTCGTCAGTGTGCCGGTGATGATCAGCGTGTCGATGCCAGCCTTGCGCAGCATCTCGTCCAGGTCGCAGCAGCCGGGAACGAACGCGCTATAGCGCGTCTTGTCGACGATCCAGTCGGCGGGCTGCACGTCGAGCGCCGGCCACAGCGCGAAATGGTGGCAGTCCGGCCCGAAGGTCGCGGCCATCTCGTCGCGGCGGGTCTTGTCGAACATGAAGTTGTAGAACGCGGTCCAGTTGCCGAGCGCGCTCGCGTCGGTCTTGAAGCGCAGATAGACGATCGTGCCGCCGGCCGCGCGCAGCGCGGCGGTGATGGCGTTGACGTTCGGCACGATCTCGCGCGCCGTCGGCACCTCCACCGGCGCGCCTTCCTCCATGAAGCCGTTCTGCAAATCGACCACGATGTGCGCCGTGCGGCGCGGATCGAAGCCGGCAAACATATGGCGCTGTTCGCGGAAATGCGCGACGCGGGCGAGTTGGGCTGCGGGGATCTCGATGCTGTGCATGGCGTTTCCTTCTCTGCTTGGGATCAGGCGATTTCGTGAACGGGCATTGCCTGCCGGACGGCATCAACCCGCAGGCAGGACGCGACATGCCCGGCGGCGACCGTTGTGGAAGGCGGAAAATCCGCGGTACACGCCGGCATCGCGAAGCGGCAGCGTGGCGCGAAGCTGCAACCTGGCGGCAGTGCCCGCAAATCAGGCGGGCTGCCCGGAATCGCCTCGATCTCGGTCTCGCGCGACTGACCGTGGACGGTCGAGGAGAGCAGGCCGAGCGTGTACGGATGCGCCGGGCGCAGCAGCACGTCCGCGACGTTGCCATACTCGATGATCCGGCCTGCGTACATCACGGCCACCTTGTCGGCGATCTGCGCGGCCACGCCGAGATCGTGCGTGACGAAGATCACGCCCATGCCGAATTCCCGTTGCAGGCGGCGCAGCATCACCAGGACCTGAATCTGCACGGTGGCATCGAGCGCCGTCGTCGGTTCGTCGGCCAGCAGCAATGACGGCCGGCAGGAGAGTGCCACCGCAATCATCGCGCGCTGCCGCAGGCCGCCGGACAATTCGTGCGGAAAAGCGCGCAGGCGTCGCTCCGGCGATGGCACCTTCACCAGTTCGAGCAGTTCGAGCGCCCGCGCCATGGCCGCCTGACGCGAGATGCCCTCATGCCGGATCACCGTCTCGGCGATCTGCTCGCCGATCCGATAGACCGGGTCGAGCGCCGTCATCGGTTCCTGGAACACCATCGAGATGACGGAACCGCGCACCTCGTTCATCGCGCGTTCGCTGAGCGACAGGATATCGTAGTCGCCGACGCGGATGCTGCCGCGAATCACCGTGCGGCGCGGCGGATGCAGCCGCAGCAGCGAGCGCATCGTGACCGACTTGCCGGAACCCGATTCGCCGAGGATGCACAGAACCTCGCCCGGCATCAGCGCGAACGACACGCCGTTGACGGCCGAGACGGTCGCCTCGCGGCTGACGAAATCGACGCGCAGATCGCGCACATCGACCAGCGGACGGGCGGTGAGCATGTCCATCAGTGAACTGCCATGCCGTAGCCCGCCAGGCTGTGGCCGGAACCGGGCTTCGCCATATGACACGCAACCAGGTGGTTCGCCGGGTCGCCGTTCCATTCGCCGAGCAGCGGCATCCGCTGCTCGCAAATGCTTTCGGCGTGCGGGCAACGCGTACGGAAGCGACATCCCGACGGCGGGTTGATCGGGTTCGGCGGATCGCCCACCAGCGGCGGCGTTTCGATCCGATTGGCCGGATCGACCGCCAGCCGGCATTCCAGCAGCGCAATCGTGTAAGGGTGGCGCGGCGCCGTATAGATCTGATCGACCGGACCAAGCTCGACGACCTGGCCGAGATACATCACCATCACGCGGTCGGAGATGTATTGAACGACATGCAGATCGTGCGAGATGAACATGTAGGTCAGGTTGAATTCACGCTTGAGCTGACCGAGCAGGTTCAGCACCTGCGCCTCCACCGACTTGTCGAGCGCCGAGACCGCCTCATCGAGGATCAACATGCGCGGGTTGAGCGCCAGCGCGCGTGCGATGTTGACGCGCTGCTTCTGCCCGCCAGACAATTCGTGTGGGTAGCGGCCGCCGAAATACTCCGGGCGCAACCCGACCCGTTGCAACAGATCGCGCGCCGCCCGCCTTGCCTCGGTGCGGCCGACCCCATGCACACGCGGTGCGTAGGCGATCGAGTCTTCGACCGGCAAACGTGGATTGAGCGACGAATAGCTGTCCTGGAACACCATCTGCAAATTCCGGCGCAGATCGCGCAGCGACAGGCCATGCAACTGGCCAACCGGGTCGCCGTCGAAAATGACTTCGCCTTCATCCATCGCCAGCAGGTGCATCAGCAGCCGCGCCAGCGTCGATTTGCCGCATCCGGACTCGCCGACGACGCCGAGGGTTTCGCCCTTCAGCACCGTGAAGGAAATGCCGTCCACCGCCTTCACTTCGCCCACGCGACGATTCAGCACGCCGCCACGGATCGGGAAGTAGCGCTTCATTCCCTGGGCGATCAACATCGGTTGCGCCCGGCCGCCACGATCGGCGGGACGTTCGAGCACCATGTGCGAGTCCTTGCTCACCGCGTCGGCTCCCTGTTCATGCCTTGACATCCATCGCCTGCCGCAGCCCGTCGCTGACCAGATTGAAAGCGATCGACGTGACCAGGATCGCGACGCCGGGCATCGCGCAGACGATCGGCTGGACATAGATGGCCTGCCGCAGCGTCGAGAGCATCAGGCCCCAGTCCGGCGTCGGCGGCGATACGCCGAGGCCGAGGAAGGAAAGCCCTGACGCCAGCAGGATCGACGCGGAAACGAGCGTCGACGCATAGACGAGGACCGGCGAGATCGCGTTGACGAGCACGTGATTGAGCAGGATGGAAATCGTGGAGGCGCCGCTGGCACGCGCGGCGTCGACGAAGTCCATGCTTCGGATCTGGCTTGTCGATGTTTCCGCCACACGGCAAAGCGGCGGGGTCAGCACCACGGTCAGCGTGATGAGCTGGTTGACCATGCCGCCGCCGAGGCTGCCCGAGATCGCGACCGCTAGCAGTACCGAGGGAAATGCAAAGAACACGTCCATGCATCGCATGATCACCGTGTTCACGCGCCCTCCGGCATATCCGGCGACGACGCCGAACAGCCCGCCGACGATCGTCGCGACGACGACCGGCACGATGCCCATCAGCAGCGATGTCCGGCCGCCGTAGAGGATGCGGGAGAGAACGTCGCGTCCCTGCTCATCTGTGCCGAGATAGTTGGTGCGGAAGAACAGCGGCTTCAGGCGGTGCGCCATGCTCGCCTTGTTCGGGTCGAACGGTGCCAGCAGCGGGGCGAAGATCGCGGACAGCACGATCAGCAGGATCAGCAGCAGGAAGAACAACGTCACGTAATCGTAGCGAAGCCGCTGCCACACATTGCCCCAGTAGCCGCGAACGCGCGTTGCTGCGGGTGCTTCGCGGCCGGGACTCTCGGCGGCTGGTGTCCCGATCAGGGAGATGTCGCTCATGTCCGCTTGATCCGCGGGTCGACCGACGTTTGCAGCAGATCGACGAACAGGTTGATCAGCACAAAGGCCATGGCGAGCACGAGGATGGTGCCCTGTAGCAACGGGATGTCGCGCGTCAGAATGGCCTTGTTGAGCAGAAACCCGGTGCCCGGCCACGTGAACACCGTCTCCACGAGGATCGATCCGCCGATCAGATAGCCGAGTTGCAGCCCCAGCATCGCCATGATCTGCGGCAGCGCGTTACGGATCGCATGGACGACGATCGCGGTACTGCCGAGGCCTTTCGCGCGCAGGGTCTGGATGAAATCCAGTGCCAGCATCTCGGCGATCGAGGATCTCGTCGTGCGCATCAGGATACCGAGCGGTGTCATCGTCAGTGCAATGATCGGCATGATCGCGTATTTGCTCTCCGACCATCTGAACCAACTGAAGTGATCCGATCCGGCCGAGCCCATGCCGGTCGCCGGCAGCCAGCCGAGTTCCACCGCGAACACGATCACCAGAATGACGCCGAGCCAGAACTGAGGAACGCTGATTCCGATGACCGCAATCGCGGTCGAAACGCGGTCCAGGACCCCGCCGACCCGCGTTGCCGCCAGAATGCCGAGGCCGAGCGCCAGGACAAATGCGAGAACCACCGAGATCACGGCGATCGGTATCGTGTTGGCGAGTGCCCGTGTCACTTCGTCAAGCACCGGCTGGTTCGTCTGAATCGATCGGCCGAGATTGCCGGTCAACGCATGGCCGAGCCAGATCACGTACTGGATCGGGATCGGCTTGTCCAAGCCGTAGGCATGTTTGAGTTCGGCGATGTCCTTGGCGGTCGCATCCGGCGGCAGCAGGCTCTGCACCGGATCGCCGGGGGCCAGATAGATCAACGCAAAGCAGATGATGGTGACCCCAAGCCCGATCGGGATCGTCATCAGAAGCCGACGTGCCGCGTAGAGCCACATTGGCGAACACTCCCTTTTCGGCCGGGCACGATGGCCCGGCCGGACGAGCGTCTCAGGGTTCCACTGTGATGGGCGTCAGATCCTGGAACCAGCTTTGCGCCTGCACGAAGCCCTTGACCTTGGGGGAGAGCGCGCGCGGGTTCAGATCGTGAGCGATGAAGATTTCCTGCGCGTCGGCAATCGCGGTTTCATGAAGCTTTGCGATCAGCGCATCCCGCGTGGCGGGATCGAACGAGGAGAGTGCTTCCTCGCCAAGCTTGTCCACCACCGGATCGGTGAAGTAGCCCCAGTTCCAGCCATTCGGCGGCTGAAAGCGCGTCATCGTGCCCTTCATCGTGCCTTGCCCGGGCTCGATCGAGGACAGGCTGACATTGATCGCGTCGTATTGCGGATATTTGTGCGAACCGCCGATAAACACGTCGATCAGCGAGTTCCAGTCCATCGGCGCGAGCGTGACCTCGAAACCCGCAGCGTCGAGCTGTTCCTTGATCAGCTCGTTCATCGGCAGCGGCTGCATCTGGCCGGAGCCGGATGTCGAGATACCGACCGTGAACTTGCACGGGACACAGCCCGCCTCCTTCAGCAGCGCTTTGGCCTTTTCCAGATTGTAGGTGTATTTGATCGGGTGCCCGTACCAGGGCTGCGTCTCGATGAACTTGCCGTACCCGGCTGTCGCCACGCCTTGCAGCATATCGACGAGTTCGTCGCGATTGATCGCGTAGTTGGCTGCCTGACGCACGCGAATATCGTTGAACGGCGGGCGATCGACGCGGAGCTGATAGTCCCAGTTATGCGGATAGGGAACGGTCAGCACCGTCATCCCGGCGGCCTTCAAACGCGGAAGCGTGTCGGGCGATGGCGCCTCGATGAAATCCACCTGTCCGGAGAGCAGCGCGGCCGCGCGCGTCGAAGCCTCCGGCATCGGCAGCAGGACCAGGCGGTCCTGCTTGGGAATCCGGGACTTGTCCCAGTAGTCGGCGTTCTTGACCAGTTCAAGACGCTCATGCGGAACCACCTTGTCAAACTTGTACGGGCCGGTTCCCGCCGGTTGCTTGCCGAAAGCGGTGTAGTCGTTGTTCGCCTTGGTGACCGCGCACTGCGACACCTGGAAATAGCCCGCGACCTCGTACGGCAGCAGGGAGTCCTCGATCTTCGTGTGCATCGCAATCGTGTAGTCGTCGATCTTGTCGACGCTGGCAACGTTGGTGATCAGCCAGCTCTGCATCGCATGATGGCGTACATTGTATTGCGGCGACGTGTCCACCATCACGCGGCCGAAGTTCCAGACGGCGGAGTCGGCGTTCCAGTCGCAGCCGTCATGGAACTTTACACCCTTCCGCAGCTTGAAGATCCACGTCTTGTGGTCGGCCGGATCAACCGCCCAGCTTTCGGCGAGGCCCGGGCGGATGTCGGCAGCCTTGGTGGAGCTGGTCAGGTCCCATTCCGTCAGGCTGTCATAGAGGGAGAATCCGACGAAGCGATATCCCTCGTAGCCTTGGTCAGGTGCGCCGGTCCAATCCGGGATGTCAGCGGCGCTCATCGCGACGCGCAGAACGGATTCGGCGTGCGCCGCCCCAGCGGCAAGCGCCAATCCGGCGGCGCACACAGCTCCCAGCAAATGCCCAACGCGCGATTTCGGAACACGAATCATGCTGCTTCTCTCCTGAGTAATCGAGCGGATGGATGGCTCTGCACGCGTCCTCGACGGCGGCCGACGGACCCTTACGGCACAACCTTGCAAGCGCGGTGCCACACGGTCGTAGTCCGTTGCATCGGTTTTATCCCCGAAGGCTCAGGGCAGATGTCCAACTCGCGGGCAGCGTCGCGACCGAGTGCTCACCGAATGTGCGCGGATTGATTAGATGCAAATGCAGATATTTTGCGTAGACGCTTACCTATCCAACGAGCGATGCGCCTCGCTCGACGAGACTGCGGAGCGTGGCCGGATCGATCCGGGTCTGCCTTGCATCTTCGGACAGGCGGGTTTTGCGGTTGGCTGGAAGCCGGCGCGCAATCATGCGAGGTTCATTCGTATGACCGACGCAGACAGCAAAAGCAGGCCGGAGCAGCCCCCGCAAGGCGCCGCAAGGCGCCGGCGGTGAGGGTCGGGCTCATGGTGTCGCGCAGCGGCCCGGGCGGATTGTGGGCCTTCTCATCGGAAGCCTGCTCGATGCTCGCCGCTGCCGAGATAAACGCGCGCGGCGGCGTGCTCGATCGGCCGGTCGAACTCGTCATCGCCGATGCTGGCGCGTCAGCCGCGGCGGCGGAGGGCGCCGCGCGCAATCTCGTCGAGGTCGATGAGGTCGATGCCATCATCGGCCGGCACCCGAGCAACGTGCGTGCGGCGATCGCCGACGGGGTTGGCGGTCGCGTGCCCTACATCTACACCTCGAATTACGAGGGCGGCGAAGCGGGCCGCAACGTCCTGCCGACCGGGAGTACGGACGAGCAGCTTCTGGGGTACGCCATCCCGTTGCTGATGGAACGGCGTGAGGTGCGACGGTTCTTTGTATTTGGGAACGACTATGTCTGGCCGCGTCACGCGGCTGCCGTGGCGAGCCGGGTCATCCGCCGCCATGGCGGCACCGTCGTCGGCGCCAGTCTCGTGCCGTTCGGCATCGGGGATTACGGCGACGTCTTCGCCCGCATCACCCGCAGCGCGGCCGACGCCGTGGTGACCGCGCTGCTTGGCGATGAGAGCGTGAAGTTCAATCGCGCCTTCAGCTCCGTCGGGTTGGCCGCCAAGGTGCAACGGCTCGAACTCGCGGTGGACGAGACCGTGCTGTATGGCGCGGGCGCACACGCGCACGAAAACCTGTTCGTCGCGACGACCTATCTGGCGGCGGACCGAACGGCCGGCCATGAGTCGTTCGCGGAATCGTACCGAGACGGTTTCGGATCGGCAGTGCCGCCTGCAACGGTCTTCGGCCGATCATGCTACGACGCCATGCATCTGCTTGCGCGGCTGTCACAGAGCGGGCGCCGCAGGGGCGCCGACGCCCTGCTGCGGCAGGTGGCACGTCTCACCGGCCCGGACAGGCGGTCGCTGCCGCCGTCATTGGCGATGCCGGCCAGGATTTATTTCGCCGAGGCGCAGGGTTTGGACTTCAAGATGCTGGCGGTCCGCTGACCGCTATGCGGTCGATGCCGTTCTGGCATTCTGCATTGGCATTGGCCTCGGCAGTAAATAAGTCTCCGGTAGAGTTGATACGATAGCGGATTGCCTGCAACCGCGACAAACGGATTGGCAGGTAACGGCCGGATGGTCTATCGCCTGCCGCGTTTACCGATGGTCGGGAGGCGGACGGGCGAAAAATGAATATCAAAGATCATCTGGCTTACATCATCGCGAGCGTGAACAAGCAACTTGAGGCGGAACTGGAGGAGCATCTACGCGAAGTCGGAATGCCGATCGAACAAGTTAGAATTCTTGAGATCTTGTCGGGGGGCGGTGGCCTGCCGATGGGCGAACTGGCCGCGCAGGCGCTGGTGGAGCCGACCACACTCACGAAAATGATCGACCGCATGGTGGCCGATGGACTGGTCCTGCGCCTGCTGGACCCGAATGACCGCCGCCGTGTGCTGATCACTCTGGCGCCCGCTGGGAAGGTGGCTTTGCGCCGGTTGAGCCGGATCATCTCGTCGCAGGAAAGCCGCATCAGCAAGCGTCTGCCGAAGGGCAAGCTTGTTGAACTGCGGTCCCTGCTGAGGGGAATCGCAGAGGTGTGACTCCGGTCGGGCGCGCCGAAGCCGACCGATAACTGCCCGAGGAAATATTCGCGCTGCATTGTTCGGGCCAGAAACGACGTTATTTTGTTGCGGCCTCACAATGGTGACGCAGCCGCAGTAACAATATAAACTTCGCCGTCACAACAACAACACTCGAACGAAGAACACATGTGTGATCCGCCTCCGGAAAAGATGCGCTTGCGCAACTAGAGGGAAATGGTTAATGCGGGTCCGTTAACCGTTTTGGAGCCGCTCATGCTATCGTCCTCGTTGCGTTTGGTGTCTGTCGCTGGCCTGATGTTGCTTGGTTCGCTTGGCTTGGCCGAGGCGCAGACGACGGCAACCGTGACGGTCAATGCCGGCTCCGCCATCGCCACCATCGCGGCGGGCGATGTCGGCGTGAACATGCCGATTTATGACAACAACATGCTGGACAACCAGGTCAAGACGCTGCTCGCCAATGCCGGGTTTGCCCTGCGGTTCCCGGGCGGCACGTATTCGGACCTGTACAACTGGCAGACCCAGCAGATCGTGCAGAACCAGTCGGTCTCGGTCAGCACGAACAACAATTTCGACGCTTTCATGGGCATCGTGAAGGCCACCGGCGCCACGCCGATCCTGACCGTCAACTACGGCACCGATCCTACCGGCACCACCGGCGGCAGCACCAGCCTGGCGGCCGCCTGGGTGCAGTATTCGAACGTCACCAAGGGCTATGGCGTGAAGTACTGGGAGATCGGCAACGAGGTCTACGGCAACGGCTTCTACGGCGCGGACTGGGAGCCGGATCTGCACAGCGGCAAGGACCCCACCACGTACGGCACCAACGTCGTCGCCTTCTCCAAGGCGATGAAGGCGATCGACCCGACCATCAAGATCGGTGCGGTGCTGACCGCGCCGGGCAACTGGCCCGACGGGCAGACGCCGAGCTGGAACAACAATGCTCTGGCTCAGTGCATCAACAACATCGACTTCGTCATCCTGCATTGGTATCCGCAAGGTCCGGGCGGCGAGACGGATGCCGGCCTGCTGAGCTCGCCCACCAGCGGCACCTACAGCATCCCGAACATGATGGCGACGATCCGGTCCCTGCTGACCCAGTACGGCGGTGCCAACGCATCGAAAATCCAGGTTCTGGTCACGGAAACCAACTCCGTCTACGCCGACCCGGGCAAGCAGACGACCAGCGTCGTCAACGGCATGTTCATCGCGGACAGCGCGCTGACCTGGATCGAGAACGGCGCCACCAACATGGATGTCTGGGATCTGCACAATTCCAGCTACACGCAGGGCAACAACGCCTCGACCCTGTACGGCAGCAACAACTACGGCGATTTCGGCATCCTCTCGAACGCGACGTCCGGCGAGCCTGCGCTCGACACGCCGTTCCCGGCCTATTACGGCATGAAGATGGCGGCGCTGACCGGCCAGGGCGGCGACACGCTGGTCTCGACCACCTCCAGCAACAGCCTGCTGACGACGCACGCGGTCAAGCAGGCCGGCGGCAACCTGGCGCTGATGCTGATCAACAAGGACCCGTCCAACGCAACCACAGCCACCGTCTCCGTCGCCGGCTATACGCCGGCCGCGACGGGCACGACCTACCTGTACGGATCGGGCAACTCGACCATCAAGAGCAGCACGCTTTCCAACACCGGCGGCGGTTCGTTCACCGTCAGCGTTCCGTTCTATTCGATCGCGACCGTTGTGCTGACGCCGGCGGCGACGACCACGCCCGCCTACACATTGTCGGCCAGCCCCACGAGCCTCTCGCTCGTCCAGGGCGCCAGCGGCACCGCCACGGTCACCGTGGCGCCGACCGGCGGCTTCACCGGCAGCGTCGCGTTCGCGATCAGCGGCGTGCCGAGCGGCGTCACCGCGTCCTTCAGCCCCGCCTCCTCCACGGGCTCGTCGGTGCTGACGCTCGCGACCACAAGTGCGGCCGCCGTCGGCACCAGCGTGATGACGATCACCGGGACCAGCGGCGCGCTCAGCGCCACCACGACGGTCGGGCTGACCGTCACCGCCAAGCCGGTGCCGAGCTACAATTTGTCGGCGAGCCCGTCGTCGCTCTCGGTCGTCCAGGGCGCGAGCGGCACCTCGACCATCACCATCGCGCCGTCCGGCGGCTTCACCGGCACGGTGGCGCTGGCGGCGAGCGGCCTGCCGAGCGGCGTCACCGCCAGCTTCAGCCCGGCCTCGGCGACGACGTCGAGTACGCTGACGCTCACCGCCTCCTCCACCGCGACGGCGGGCACCGGCAGCGTCACGATCACTGGCACCAGCGGCACGCTGAGCAAGACGGTGACGCTGCCGCTGACCGTCACCGCGGCGGCGACGGGCGGCGGCGGCGGAACCCCCTCGGGTGCCGGCCCCGCGACCTTCAGCGGCGTGGCCTCCAGCAACAGCGCATGGTTCGACGAGGACGACGTCGACGTGAAGGCGCCCGGCACGATCACCGCACTCACCGTGACCGTCACGGTGCCGGCCACCAACGTCACCTACGGCAGCATCTACTCGACGATCGGGTCGCAGATCGTGACGTCGCACGTCACCAGCGGGGGGAACATCGTCTACACCTTCACGCTGACCGCGGGGCAGACGATCGGGGCGGGCAGCTATACGTTCGCCTCGCAGATGAGCGGCAACGGCACCACCCACAACCCGGCGACCGACTCCTGGACCGTCACGTACACGGCCGGCGGCCAGACCTACTCGCAGTCGGGGGTGTTCTGATCAGCGAGGGCGGCGGGCGGCCGGAGGCCGATGCGATAATTCCTCGAGTCCGTCGCGGCGTTGTTCGATGGATTGCCGTACTCGGGTATGGTGGCCGTCCACGACGCGCGTGCGTCGGGCCATTGATGGGGGGGCGATGCGACAGGGATTCCAAACGCTCGCGCGTGTGCCCCTGTTTCGTTCGCTCGATCCGGCCGACCTGCAACGGTTGGAGACGGTCTGCGGCTGGCGGCGGGTGGCGGCGAAGGAATGGGTCGTCGACCATGAGGCACAGGGCACCGACGTATTCTTCGTGCTGACCGGCACTGTTCGCGTGGTCGTCGCGGTTGCCGGCCGGGAGACCATCCTGCGGGACATCGCGGCTGGCGAGTTCTTCGGCGAGCTGGCGGCGCTCGACCTCAAACCCCGGTCCGCCGGGATCGTTGCCGTCACTGACGCGACCCTTGCCTCCATGCCGGCCGACTGCTTTCGCCAGGCCATCCACCGGCATCCCGACGTGTGCGACCAGGTGCTCGCCGTGCTGACGCGCGAGATCCGGGGGCTGGCCAACCGCACCAACGAGATGGCCGGCCTGAGCATGAAGCCGCGGCTGTGGGCGGAACTGCTGCGTCACGCCCGCCCGCCCGCAGGCCAACCGGATACGCTCGTCGTGTCACCGCCGCCCACGCACGCGGAGCTGGCGGCGAGGGTGGGCAGCCATCGCGAGGCGGTGACGCGGGAACTCGCGGCGATGGAGCGTGCCGGGCTGATCACCCGCCGTCGCGGCGCCATCGTGCTGACGCAGGCCGAGCGCCTTCGCGCAATGGTCTCCAGGGCCACCGAGCAGTAGGAGCAGGCGTCCGTCGTTGCCGGCCGGCTGGCGTCGTGCCGAGCGGACGGGTTATGACGCTGTGAGAGAAAGTTCGATGGCGGGCGATTTCGGCGGTCTTGGGGCGGGCGGGAATGAAGTGCGACCATTGCGGCCAGGCGAACGATCCGCATTCAACGTCATGTCGCGCCTGCGGGCGGGCGTTTGCCGGTGCCGCGCGCCATGCCGAGCGGCGGCAGGTGACCGCGCTGTTCTGCGATCTCGTCGAGTCGGTCTCGCTGACCCAGCGCCTCGGCCCCGAGGAGATGATGCGCGTCGTGGATCGGTATCTCGCGATTTGCGACGATCTGATCTCCGAACACGGCGGCAACGTGATGCAGTATATGGGCGACGGCGTGCTCGCCTATTTCGGCTATCCGCACGCGAACGAGGATGACGCGAGCAACGCCGTCGCCGCCGGACTTCGCATTCGCGATGCCGTCGGCCGGCTCGAGCTGCCGTCGAATGTCGCGTTGCAGGTCCGCATCGGCATCGCCACGGGCATGGTTGTCGTCAGTGAATTGATCGGGCGGCGGGAAGCGCGTGGCGGCGGCATCGTTGGCGAGACGCCGAATCTTGCGGCGCGTCTGCAATCGGTGGCCGACCCCAGCGCGGTCGTCGTCGGCGAGACGACGCAGCGGATCACGGCCGGACGATTCACCTACCGCGCCCTCGGCGGCTTTCTGCTCAAGGGGTTTGCGGCCCGTGTCCAGGCGTTCGAGGTGGTGGAGGATGCGTCGGTCGCCAGCCGTTTCCTCGCGCGGAACCGGGGGGAGACGACCCCGCTGGTCGGCCGTGCCACGGAACTGGCAGCACTGGTGGCCGGCTGGGAACGGGCGCGCGGCGGGCGAGGGCAGACGATCCTGCTGCGCGGTGAGCCCGGCATCGGCAAGTCGCGCCTGGTCGAGGAACTGCGGCGGACGGTGGCCGACCTGCCGCACATCCAGTTCAGTTGGTATTGTGGCCCGAACGGCAGCGATAGCGCCCTGCTCCCGGTCTCGCGGCAGTTGGCCCGCGCCGCCGGGTTCGAACGCGGCGACGATGCCGGTCTGCGCCACGCCAAGCTGGACGCGCTGCTGCTGAGCTACGGCGTCACCGATGCCGCCGGCCGGGCGGTGCTTGCCGATCTGCTGGGCCTCCCGCCCGAAGCGGGCACGCCGGCCGCCGGCCTGACGCCCGAGCGGCGCAAGGCCGTTACGCTCGACACGCTGCTGGGAATGATGGAGTACGCCACACGGGATCGCCCGGCCCTGTTCGTCGTCGAAGACCTGCATTGGTGCGACTCCACGACATTGGAACTTCTGGAGCGCGCGGTCGTGCTGGCGGCCGGCCGCTCCTGGCTCATTCTGTTCACCGCGCGGGTCGAGTTCGAGCGGGGCTGGCCCCGTGCCGCGGACGTTCGGACGATCGACCTGGATCGCCTCGACCGGGGCAACGCCGAACGAATCTGCAAGCATCTCGGCGCCGACAGCTTCCTTTCCGCCGAGACGGTGCGGCAGATCATCGCACGCTGCGATGGCGTTCCCCTGTTCGTCGAAGAGATGACGAGGTCGGTGCTGGAAGCCGTCTCCGACGCTTCGGTGCAGGACGGGACGCAGGTCGTGGCGATTCCGGCGTCGGTGCGCGATTCGCTCGTGGCGCGGCTCGACCGCCTCGGGCCTGCGCGGCGGATCGCCTGTCTGGGCGCCTCCATTGGCCGGCGCTTCAACTACGACCTGCTGGCGGCCGTCGCGGACCGGCCCGAAGCGGCGCTGCGCCAGGATTTGCGGGAGCTCGCCCTCTCCGGCCTGGTCGATCGCAGCGGCGTGCCGCCGGTCAGCTCGTATCTGTTCAAGCACGCGCTGATCCGTGACGCGGCCTACGACTCGCTGCTGAAGCGCGAACGCGAGGCGCTGCACGGCCGGATCGCGGCGGTCTTGCGGGAGCGTTTCCCGAACACCCGGGACGCCGAGCCCGAACTGCTGGCGTACCATTTGACCGAGAGCGGCGCGGCGGCGGACGCAATCCCGCTGTGGATGCAAGCCGCGCAGCACGCCGCCGCCCGCGCCGCGCATGTCGAAGCGGTCGGGCATCTGCAAAGCGCGCTCGACCTGCTGCGGCACACGCCCAAGGACGATGTGCGGGCGAAGACGGAGATGGGGCTGCGGATCGGACTCGCCATCAGCCTCGCGGCGACGCGGGGCTACACCGCACCGGAGGTGAAGGCGCATCTGGCCGGGGCGCGCGCGATTGCCGATGCTCTCGGCGACATCCCCTCGCTGTTCGCCGTGTTGCGCGGCATCTGCAATTTCGAGATCGTCGCGGGCGAGCTGGATGCGGCCGAGGCAACCGCGCGCCGCTGTATCGCGATCGGCGAGCAAACGGGACTTCCCGAGCACCGCATCGAAAGCCATTGCGCGCTGGGCTATGTTTTGTCCATCAAAGGCGACCTGCCCGCGGCCAAGTGGCACTCGGAACAGGTGGTGCAACTCTACGCGGACCATGATGGCGCGAGGCTGCCGTTCATCGTCTCGCAAGATCCGCTGATCGTCAGTCTGAGTGCGCTGCTGATCGTGCTGCACGCGATGGGCGACGACGCCGGTGTGGAGCGGGTGGATGCGACGCTGACGGATCACGCGCGCTCACTCGGCCGTACATTCGATACTGTCTATGCCTTGTCCTTCCAGGTGAGCCTGCGCCTCTGGACGCGGCAGTTTGCGCAGGCGCTGCAAATGATCGAGGAAACCACCAGCATTTGCGCCGCGCACGGCTATGCGCTGTGGGCGACGATATCGGAGCTAAATCGATCGATCATCCAGGGGCACTTGGGCAACCGGCAGCAGGCGATCGAATCGGTGCGGGCGAACCTTCTGGAACAGGACCGACTCGGTGTGCTCGCATGGCGCGGATCGTATGCCGGCGAACTTGCGTGGCTCGAAGCCGAAGCGGGCGACGTGCTGACGGCACTCGAGACGGTCGATGCGGCCATCGTCCAGGCGCGCCGGTCTGGCGAGCATTTATTCCTGTCGCCCCTGTATCGCCGCCGGGCCGCGATTCTTTCGCGCACGCCGGGCGCCGATCCGAGCGAGGCGGAGGCGGCGCTGAGAGACGCCATTGCCATCGCCCGCAGGCAGGGCGCGGAGACGTTCGCACAGGAAGCCGCCGCAATGCTCGAAGAACGACAGGGCCCGGGCGGCCTGACGCTGCAATCATCAGTGCGTTATACCAACGTTCTGAAACTCTGACGCGCCGGGGGCTAAGCAGATTCCTCTTGGCCGGACCTCGAAAGCTCCCCCTCACCTTGTGGGCTACGGCATTCACACATCCGATTGGTGCGAAGTTCTTGCGGGAATCCGCCGCATCGTCCCCTCTCCGCCCCTGGGGGCGGAGAGGGTCAGGGTGAGGTGGGGGAAACTCCGAAGTTGTCG